>OGSG01000015.1_pt1 | contig 166503 bp, 146 predicted proteins | sample 1573841 | NCBI WGS metagenome assembly OGSG01 (sample SAMN03295849, study PRJEB24534) | human gut metagenome | isolation source: fecal sample 2 from infant 7 | host: Homo sapiens | place: USA: Pittsburgh, PA | collected 2014-07
AAGAAAAAACAATCTGCTAATCCACGAGATGCGGCCCAAATTACTGCTTAGGAGAGAAGGCTAATGGGGTTATTTAGTAAACTGTTCGGTGATAAAGGCAATAGCGACACCGGAACCATTGAGATCGTTGCTCCACTGTCTGGTGAAATCGTTAATATTGAAGACGTGCCGGATGTAGTGTTCGCAGAGAAAATCGTTGGTGATGGCATCGCTATCAAACCGACCGGTAACAAAATGGTTGCGCCGGTTGATGGCACCATCGGTAAGATTTTCGAAACTAACCACGCTTTCTCTATCGAATCGGACAGTGGCATTGAGCTGTTCGTCCACTTCGGTATTGATACCGTTGAGCTGAAAGGCGAAGGCTTCAAACGCATCGCTGAAGAAGGCCAGCGCGTGAAGAAAGGCGATCCGGTTATCGAATTCGATCTGCCGCTGCTGGAAGAGAAAGCAAAATCCACGCTGACGCCGGTTGTTATTTCCAATATGGACGAAATCAAAGAGCTGACCAAGCTTTCTGGTAGCGTGACCGTCGGTGAAACGCCGGTAATCCGTATCAAGAAATAAGACTGACTCGTGTACAAAAATGGCGCCGCAAGGCGCCATTTTTTTTATCCTGCCTTCTCCATGTACTCACCAGACCACGCGCCACCGGCGTTTCTTCTGACCGTCCTGGCCGCTCTGCTGCTGGCTCTTGATGGGTTACCGGAAGACGCGGCGGTTTAAATCCCCATCTGGCGCACGCCCGCCGTTATTGCGTTAGATGCCCGCGCCCTGGCTGTAGCTGTTCTCTTCGCTAAAGATGCCTGTAGAGAGATAACGGTCGCCCCGGTCGCAAATAATCGCCACCACGACAGCCCCCGGGTTCGCGCGCGCCACGCGCAGCGCGCCGCATACCGCGCCGCCGGAACTGACGCCGCAGAAAATGCCTTCTTTACGCGCCAGATCGCGCATTGTGTTTTCTGCATCACGATGATGAATATCCAGCACTTCATCCACCAGCGATGGGTCAAAAATCCCCGGCAGATACTCTGCGGGCCAGCGGCGAATACCCGGAATACTGCTGCCCTCTTCCGGCTGTAAGCCAACGATGGTCACCGGTTTGGCCTGCTCACGTAAGAAGCGGCTGACGCCGGTAATGGTGCCGGTCGTGCCCATGCTGGAGACAAAATGCGTGAGACGTCCTTCAGTCTGGCGCCAGATCTCAGGCCCGGTGGTCGTGTAGTGCGCCCAGGGGTTATCCGGGTTATTGAACTGATCGAGAATAATCCCTTCGCCCCGTTTCGCCATTTCAGAGGCGAGATCGCGCGCGCCTTCCATTCCCTGTTCGCGGCTCACCAGCACCAGCTTCGCGCCATAGGCCTGCATCGCCGCCTTGCGCTCCATGCTCATGTTATCGGGCATCAGCAGGGTCATACGATACCCTTTGACGGCGGCGATCATCGCCAGCGCAATGCCGGTATTACCACTGGTGGCTTCAATCAGCGTATCGCCAGGCTTAATCTCACCGCGCGCTTCGGCGCGGGTAATCATCGCCAGCGCCGCCCTGTCCTTGACGGAGCCCGCCGGGTTATTGCCTTCGAGTTTGACCCAGATTTCACTGCCGTTGTCCGGCGCAAGGCGCTGGAGCTTCACCAGAGGCGTATTGCCGATCGTTTGTTCGAGTGTGTTCACGATGTTTACTCAATAAAAAAGCCGGGTATCGCTTCGCTTACCCGGCCTGAAAAATGCGGTGATAACTGTCGGCACGGCAAGCGTAGCGCCACCGGGCGATAAACCTGCGCAATAAGCTATCAGGCAGACTTCGCCAGAGCAATATTCTCGCGCGTCTCGATACGCTCATTACCGTGGTAAATGCGCGCGTGCTGCAGGCCGACAAACAGCCGCTCGCCGCGCTGCGGCACATAATCCTCGCGCAGCACCACGGTGAGCGGTTCGTCATACCAGCCCTGCGGCTGTACCACGAGCTGCATGTAGTGGCCTTTCGGGCTCACTTCCAGCACGTGCACCGGCAGCGGCGAATCAAGGCTCGTGCGGCGGCTCACGTCCACTTCCCAGGGGCGTAAGAAAAGATCCACCGGCCCCTGGTATGCAGGCGTAAAGCCGAGCGGCCAGCGATGCGCGCCGACGTGGAACTGCCCGCCGCGCACGGTGCCCTTGAGCCGGTTCACTTCGCCTAAAAACTCAAGCACGAAGCGGGTCGCCGGTTCACGCCACACCTGCTCCGGCGCATCGGCCTGTTCGATATCGCCCTGGCTCATCACCACCACGCGGTCGGCCACTTCCATCGCCTCTTCCTGGTCATGGGTCACGAAAACGCTGGTGAATTTCAGCTCTTCATGTAGCTGACGCAGCCAGCGCCGGAGCTCTTTACGCACCTGGGCGTCAAGCGCGCCAAAGGGCTCATCGAGCAGCAGAATTTGCGGTTCAACGGCGAGCGCGCGCGCCAGCGCCACACGCTGTTTCTGGCCACCCGAAAGCTGTGCCGGGTAGCGGTCGGCCAGATGCGCCAGTTGCACCATTTCCAGAAGCTGCATCACTTTTTGTTTAATCGCGGCGGCGTTCGGACGCTCGCGGCGCGGCAGAACGCTCAGGCCGAACGCGATGTTGTCAAACACCGTCATATGGCGAAACAGCGCGTAATGCTGGAACACGAACCCGACTTTACGCTCGCGCGCATGCAGGCGGCTCACATCGGTGCCGTGAAAGCGGATCTGCCCGCTGGTCTGGTGTTCAAGCCCGGCGATAATGCGCAGCAGCGTGGTTTTCCCGGAACCGGACGGCCCCAGCAGCGCCACCATCTGGCCGGAAGGGATATCCAGAGAGATATCATTCAGCACCTGGGTGCGACCAAAAGATTTCTTAATATTGGCAATCTCAATGCTCATGATTTCCCTCCTGTTGCACGCGTTTCTCCTGATTATTCAGGCGCCATTGCAACGCACTCTTTAAAAACAGGGTCAGAATCGCCATCAGCGTCAGCAGCGCGGCGGCGGTAAACGCGCCGACAGTGTTGTAGTCCTGCTCCAGCAGTTCAATCTGTAACGGCAGCGACAGCGTCTCGCCGCGAATAGAGCCGGACACTACCGACACCGCGCCGAATTCGCCGATGGCGCGGGCGTTAGTCAGCACCACGCCATAGAGCAGCGCCCAGCGAATATTCGGCAGCGTCACGCGGCGGAACATCTGCCAGCCCGAAGCGCCCAGCAAAATCGCCGCCTCATCTTCATGGCTGCCCTGGCTTAACATCACCGGCACCAGTTCGCGCACGACGAACGGACAGGTCACAAATATCGTTACCAGCGCCATGCCCGGCCAGGCGAACATAATCTGCATGTCGTGCGCGTCCAGCCAGCCGCCGAGCGGGCCGTTGGAGCCGTAAAACAGCAGATACACCAGCCCCGCTACTACAGGCGAGACGGCAAAAGGAATATCCAGCAGCGTCAGCAGCAGCTGACGACCGGGGAAGTTAAAGCGCGTCACCAGCCAGGCCAGCAGCGTGCCGAAGACCAGATTCACCGGCACGGTAATCAGCGCGATCAGCACCGTCAGCCAGATCGCGTGCAGCATATCCGGGTTAGCGATATTCTCCAGCACCGGCATCAGACCGTCGGAAAAGGCTTTGGCAAAGATATAGACCATCGGCACCACGAGAATAAACGCCGACAGCAGCATCCCGATGCCGATAAGCAGCCATTTACCCCAGTTTATGCGCGCGCCTTCGCGCGCCTGTGTCATCATCGTCATCAGTGTCCCACCACCCTGCGTCCAAACCGGCTTTGCAGCGTGTTAATCGCAAACAGCAGCAGCAGCGACGCGGCAAGAATCACGGAGGCAATCGCGCTCGCGGCCGGGTAGTCAAACTCCTGCAAACGAACAAAAATCATCAGCGAGGTCACTTCGGTTTTCCAGGCGATGTTGCCCGCGATAAAAATCACCGCGCCGAACTCGCCGAGGCTGCGGGTAAAGGAGAGCGCCACGCCCGCCATCAGCGCCGGCGAAAGCTCCGGCAGTACTACTTTACGAAAGCTTTGCAGACGGGTAGCGCCTAAGGTTTCCGCCGCCTCTTCATACTCCGGGCCCAGCTCTTCGAGCACCGGCTGAACGGTACGCACGACAAAAGGAATACTGGTGAACGCCATCGCCACCGCGATGCCAAGCCAGGTATACGTCACTTTGATATCAAACTTCGCCAGCCACTCGCCGTAAAAACCATTAACCGAGAACAGCGAGGCGAGCGTCAGGCCAGCCACGGCGGTCGGCAGCGCGAACGGCAGATCCATCAGCGCGTCGAGCAGCGTGCGGCCCGGAAAACGGTAGCGCGTTAAAATCCAGGCCATCAGCAGGCCAAACGCGCCGTTAAAGAGCGAGGCGACCGCCGCGGAGAGCAGCGTCACTTTGTACGCCGCCACCACCTGCGGATTAGAAATCACGTCCCAGTACTGCGCCCAGGTCATCTGGGAGAGCTGCATTACCAGCGCGCTCAGCGGCAGCAGCAAGACAAGGCAGACAAACAACAAACTGGTGCCGAGGCTTAAGGTAAACCCCGGCAGCACGCGTTTAGACACAGCAAACATCACTTACGCCCCGCCGCCACCAGCTTGTCGAACTCACCGCCGCTCGCGAAATGGGTTTTCATCACGTCCGGCCATTTGCCGAAGGCGTCTTCCACGCGGAACAGCTCAGTTTGCGGGAATTTATCTTTCAGCGATTCCATCACCTGCGGGTTATTCACGCGGTAGTAATAGCTGGTGATAATCTGCTGCGCCTGTGGCGTGTAGAGCCAGTTCAGGTAGGCTTTGGCCGCTTTTTCCGTGCCGTTGGCCTTCACGTTTTTATCGACCCACGCCACCGGGAATTCCGCCAGGATATTCACCTTCGGCACGACCACTTCGTAGCCTTCTTTGGCGTACTGGTTACGAATGTTATTCACTTCCGATTCAAAACTAATCAGCACGTCACCCAGGCCGCGCTCGACAAACGTGGTGGTCGCGCCGCGCCCGCCGGTGTCGAACACCTCAACGTTTTTCAGGAACTGGGTCATAAACTGCTCGGTTTTGGCTTTATCGCCGCCGTCGGCTTTATCCGCCGCGCCCCAGGCCGCCAGATAGGTATAGCGCGCATTGCCGGAGGTTTTCGGGTTCGGGAAAATCAGCTTCACGTCCGGGCGCACCAGGTCATTCCAGTCGTGAATGTTCTTCGGGTTTCCTTTACGGACCAGGAACGCCATGGTGGAGTAGAACGGCGAGCTATTGTTCGGCAGACGCGCCTGCCAGTCGGCCGGGATCAGATTGCCTTTGTCATGCAGGATCTGAACGTCGGTCACCTGGTTATAAGTTACAACGTCTGCTTTTAAGCCCTGTAAAATCGCGAGCGCCTGCTTTGAGGAGCCTGCGTGAGACTGTTTGATCGTCAGCTTGTCGCCGTTGTTCTCCTTCGCCCACTGCTGTTCAAACGGCGGGTTCAGGGCAGCGAACAACTCGCGCGAAACATCATAAGAGCTGTTAAGCAGTTCAGTCGCCTGCGCGGAACCCGCCATCAGCAGAGAAATCGCCAGCGCGCCCCATGCTTTTTTCACTGATTTCACGGCCATTTTGCACCTTATAAATGTGATAACGATCGAGCCATCAGTGTATTTATACGGGTGAGAAAGCTATACCGCTTTTATATACCGTTTAGTGATTTGCAAGCGCAAAAGGATATAAGACGAAAGGCGTGACGGCGCGGCCCGTAAGGCCGCGCGCGAAGGGAATTAAAGAGCAAGCAGGCGGGTCAGTGAAGGCGCGAAATAGTAGCCGCCGGTTACCGGACGCGTGAAGCGCAGCATGGCGTCGCGCTTGCCGTCAGTATCGCCAAACATGCTCAGCAGTTGCTGTTCGATGTTATAAAGACGCGCGCAATAGGCGCAGAAGTAAAGGCCATGCACGCCGCTGGCCGTGCCGTAAGGCAGGCTCTGGCGCACAATCTTCAGTCCTTTGCCGTCTTCTTTCAGATCAACGCGTGAAAGATGCGACGTAACAGGACGCACGTCGCCATCGATCTCTTCGTTAGCGACTTTGGTGCGCCCTATCATCATCTCCTGATCCGGCACACTCATACGATTGAGCTGTTTGAGATTATGCTCCCAGCGCTGCACGAAGACGTAACTGCCGCCCGCGTCGATGCCGTTCTGAATCACTGCCACTTCGCGGCGCGTCTCTTCGCCCGCCGGGTTTTCGGTGCCATCGACAAAACCGCTCAGGTCGCGCTCTTCCACCCAGCGAAAACCGTGGGTTTCCTCTTCGATTTTCAGCGCGTCGCCGAATGCTTCCAGCGCCGCCTGCGCCACGGAGAAATTCACATCGTGACGCAGAGAGAGAATGTGGATCAGCACGTCATGCTGCGTCGCGGGCGCGAGCCCTTTACCGAGCGGCGCAAAGTCTTTCAGCTCCGCCGCGCTGTCATCTTTCGTCAGCGCCCGCCAAAGGGTGTGGCCGAACGCCACGACAACGCCGAGATTCGCCTCGGGAAACTGCGCCTGAAAGGTCGCGACTTTATCGGCGAAAATTTTACTCGCCGCGCGCAGCGCCTCACGCTGGCTTTCATCAACGCTCGCCTCAAGCCAGATAGCCGCACGACAATGCTCCGGCAAAATGCCGCTTTGAACCACAGACATCACTCCTCCTGATAAACCGCTGCCACCGGGTGGCAAAACCGGGCGTATTGTACCCGATTTCGCGGTTCAGGCGTTGCGTTTACGCAAGACTCAGCGACGCCAGATAATCTTTTTCAGCGTCCAGCCTTTGAGCGTATCATCCGGCGGCATCAGCTCCTGCGGGCCGCGCCATTCACCGCTGAACACATAGCTGATGTGCTCGCTGTCAGGCGCTTTGCACTCCACGCCCTCATCATCCGGCGCGCTGGCTTTCTGGCAGACGCCCTGCGCTTTTTTATAGAGATCGCCAAACGGCGTGCCGATCTCCACACCGTTGTCTGCAGGAATCGCTTTATCCAGCACGTCGATGCGGATCACCGTGCCGTTTTCGCCGTCAATGATCAGTGCCAGCTGATTCTCTTTCATCGCTTCGAAGTAGCGCACAATCGTGCCGCCATTAGCGCGCATGCCGCTGCGCAGGCGATAATCGTCACCCAACGCCTCGCTTATCGCGGCTTCCTGCAGCGGCGTATCGGCTGTAATATCGCCGACGCCCTTTTCGGTGACTTCCAGCGACGATCCCCACCAGTCAAACCAGTGCCAGGGTGCCGCCTTTGACCAGTTAACGTTAGAGAGCGTTGAGCAGCCGCCCAGTAACAGCGACGCTCCACAGAGCAGCAAAGGCAATTTCTTCATCCCGGTTCCTTTTATCAGTCGACAATGTCTCGTTGGAGCGTAAAGACGGCAAAAAGTGCCGTTCAGGGCTGTGGTGTTTCAAAACAGGCACGCAGTCGGCGATGCGAGGCCAGCAGCCAGAGCGCCCAGGCGTCCAGCACGAGCAGGGCCAGCGCGATGCCGCCCGACGTATCGCGCCAGAGCAGCAGCGCCTGCGATAGCAGCATCACGGCCTGCGTCAGCATTAACAGATAACGCGCGCCGCGCCACAGGCGGGGGAAATCGTGCCGCCGCCCGCTTAATAGAAACGTCAGCAACGCAGGCAGGCCAGCAGCCAGCCCCAGCCAGAAGCTCTGGCGGTCAGGGTAGAAGAGCCCCAGCAATGCTTCGCCCTGCCCACGCGACGCGCCCGCCAGCACAAACAGCGCCCAGGTGCGCGCCTGCAATAACAGCACCGCCCAGAACAGCAACGGGAGTTTAAGCCAGCCGCGGCTGTCGTAATCGGAAGGTAAATACACGTATAAACCCTGGACTCTTTCGTTATCAGGTCCAAAATTATGTCTTGTCTTATCAGACGAAGAAAGGTCTTCGTCGTACATCACTCAAGGAGATGGAGATGAAAAAACAGCTTATCGCTCTGTGTATCGCCGCTTGCGCGCTGTCAGCGACGCCCGTGATGGCGCAGAAAGGCGGCTTCTCCGGCCCGGATAACAGCGCCAGCGCGACGGCCACAAAAGGCGGTTTCCAGGGGCCGGACGCCGCAAGCACGACCGTCAGCGAAGCGAAAAACCTGCGCGATGACGCGTGGGTGGTGCTGGAAGGCAACATCGTGCGCAAGATGGGTAAAGAGCTTTATGAGTTCCGCGACGCCAGCGGCACCGTCAACGTAGACATCGACGACCACGTCTGGAATGGCGTCACCGTCACGCCGAAAGACAAAGTGCGCATCGAAGGTGAAGTGGATAAAGACTGGAACTCCGTCGAAATCGACGTGAAGAAAATCACCAAAGGCTAAACGCCTGGTTCACCCGGCCGCGGCCGGGTGAAGGGTTATCAATACTCCTGATCCTCAATGAGCCGTTTGCCAAGGCTAATCACATCCTGATGTTCATAGCCCAGCCGCTCGTACATGCCGAGCACGACGTCGTTTTCTTCGCGGATCTGGATATTGATTTTCGGGCAACCGCGCGCGATGAGTTTTTTCTCAAGCCGGTTTAACAGCGCGTTGGCGATGCCGCGGCCGCGAAACTCCGGGTGTACGCCCAGGTAATACGCCGAACCGCGATGGCCGTCATAGCCGCCCATAATGGAGCCGACGATTTCGCCGCTCACTTCCGCCACCAGGAAAAGATCCGGGTCATGGTTAAGTTTACGTTCGATATCCATTTCAGGATCGTTCCACGAACGCAGCAGATCGCAGCGCTCCCACAGGGTAATGACTTCTTCAAAGTCGGCCTGGCGAAAAACGCGTATCTCCATGGTATTCCCCGTCTTTTGTGGCGTAAAAACTCCGATTATGGCGCTACCGGCGCCAATAGCCAATATCTCCGGCAAAAGTTCCCTGAAAATGGCATACTGATGAATCATCACGCCCTGAAATGAATAGTAAAACTTTTGTTGCAACAGGGTGTCGTTCCACCCCGTTACGCCAGGTTATAACACTCCAGGACAGTAAAATCAGAAGTCAGGACGCATGAGCACTTTCAAACCCTTAAAAAAACTCACCTCGCGACGTCAGCTGCTGCGTACCGGCCTTGCCGCGCTGGCGCTGACCGGTCTTAACCAGGCGCTGGCGAAAGAAGAGAGCCCGGCGCTCAGCACGCGTAACAGCCACAGCAAGCCTAAAGCGAAAAAAGCGGGCGCGCGCCGCCTCGTGATGCTCGATCCGGGCCACGGCGGCATTGATACCGGCGCCATCGGCCATAACGGCTCGAAAGAAAAACACGTCGTGCTCGCCATCGCGAAAAACGTGCGCGCCATTCTGCGCGCCCACGGCATCGACGCCAAACTGACGCGCAGCAATGACACCTTCATCCCGCTCTACGATCGGGTTGAAATCGCGCACAAGCATGGCGCGGATCTGTTTATGTCGATTCACGCCGACGGCTTTACCAGCCCCAGCGCCGCGGGCGCGTCGGTCTTTGCGCTCTCCAACCGCGGTGCCAGTAGCGCCATGGCGAAATACCTCTCCGAGCGCGAGAACGCCGCCGACGACGTGGCGGGCAGCAAGGTCAAAAATAAAGATCACTATCTGCAACAGGTGCTGTTCGATCTGGTGCAGACCGACACCATTAAAAATAGCCTGACGCTCGGCTCGCATATTCTGCGCCAGATAAAACCGGTTCACCGCCTGCACAGCCGCAACACGGAACAGGCGGCGTTCGTGGTGCTGAAATCACCGTCGATCCCGTCCGTGCTGGTGGAAACCTCGTTTATCACCAACCCGCAGGAAGAGAAGCTGCTGGGCACGGCCGCCTTCCGCCAGAAAATCGCGACCGCCATCGCCAACGGCGTCATCAGCTATTTCAACTGGTTTGATAATCACAAAGCCCACTCGAAACGAGGCTAAAGATGGCACCTGATATTCAGCGCGTAAAAGCTTTCCTGCTCGATTTACAGGACCGTATCTGCCAGCAGTTGTCGGCGGTGGATGGCGATGATTTCGTCGAAGACGCCTGGCAGCGCGAGGGCGGCGGCGGCGGACGTAGCCGCGTCCTGCGCGACGGCGTGGTGTTCGAGCAGGCGGGCGTCAACTTCTCCCACGTTCATGGCGACGCGATGCCCGCGTCCGCCACCGCGCACCGTCCGGAGCTGGCAGGCCGCAGCTTTGAGGCGATGGGCGTGTCGCTGGTTGTGCATCCGCGCAACCCGTATGTACCGACAAGTCACGCCAACGTGCGTTTTTTCATTGCCGAAAAACCGGGTGCCGATCCGGTCTGGTGGTTTGGCGGCGGCTTCGATTTAACGCCGTTTTACGGCTTTGAAGAGGACGCCGTGCACTGGCACCGCACCGCGCGGGATCTCTGCGCGCCTTTTGGCGATGACGTCTACCCGCGTTATAAAAAGTGGTGCGACGACTATTTCTATCTGAAGCATCGCCAGGAAGCGCGCGGCATCGGCGGGCTGTTCTTTGACGATCTGAACACGCCCGATTTCGACACCTGCTTTGCGTTTATGCAGGCGGTGGGCGACGGCTATCTTGAGGCTTATCTGCCCATTGTAGAGCGCCGTAAAGCGCTGCCCTGGGGCGAGCGCGAGCGCGAATTCCAGCTTTATCGTCGCGGCCGCTATGTGGAGTTCAACCTGGTGTGGGACCGCGGCACGCTGTTTGGCCTGCAAACCGGCGGGCGCACCGAGTCGATACTGATGTCGATGCCGCCGCTGGTGCGCTGGGAATATGGCTATCAGCCGGAAGAAAACAGCCCGGAAGCGGCGCTGTACCGCGATTTCCTGCCGGTGCGCGACTGGGTGAAATAACGCGGCGTCCGCCTCGCGCGGACGCCCTTTTTACCCGGCGAAACATCCGTTTGCCACATCCTCCGGCGTCACCACGCCGCTGTCCAGCACCCAGCCGCTAATCAGCGCGGCGGGTGTGACGTCAAATGCCGGGTTATAGACCCGCGCGTCTTCCGGTGCCCACTGTACCGCGCCGAAGCTGCCCGCCACACCGGTCACTTCCGCCGCTGCGCGCTGCTCAATCGGGATCGCCGCACCGTTCGGGCACGCCGGATCGAGCGTGGTCTGCGGGGCCGCCACGTAAAACGGCACGTTGTGGAATTTCGCCAGTACGGCAAGCGAATAGGTGCCGATTTTATTCGCCACGTCGCCATTGGCCGCGATGCGATCCGCGCCCACCCAGACGGCGTCCACCTGCCCCTGCGCCATCAGGCTCGCCGCCATCGAATCGGTAATCAGCTGATACGGCACGCCAAGCTCGCCGAGCTCCCAGGCGGTTAAGCGCCCGCCCTGCAACAGCGGCCGGGTTTCATCGACCCAGACGTTCGCCACGTTGCCCGCTTCATGCGCGCGCGCAATCACGCCCAGCGCCGTGCCGACGCCCGCCGTCGCGAGCCCGCCGGTATTGCAGTGGGTGAGCAAACGGCTGCCAGGCTTCACGAGTTCACTCCCGGCGCGCGCGATGCGCTCGCACAGCTCGCGGTCTTCCTGCACCAGACGTAAGGCCTCCGCGCCCAGAGCCGCCACAAAATCCGGCTGCGTAAGCGCCTGTTTCATGCGGTCGAGGTTATTCATCAGGTTGACCGCCGTAGGCCGTGCCGCACGCAGTACATCCAGCGCCTGGCCGAGCGCGTCGCGCGTCATGCCATGTTCGGCCAGCAGCGCCAGCAGCAGGCTCGCCGAAAGCCCAATCAACGGCGCGCCGCGCACACGCAGCGCGTGAATGTGCCCCACCAGCGCCTCTGTATTATCGGCGGGCAGCCAGTTTTTCTGCTGCGGCAGCGCCTGCTGGTCGAGGATCCAGAGCTTGTTATCCACCACCCGCAGGCTGGTCGTCTGAAGTGTCTGCATGCGTTAAATCCTTGTTGCGTTATTGTGTTCTATTGTGTCAGGATGAAGTCCAGATGTATAGACGTCCGTACGTCTTTATAACCAGATTGAATGAGGATATCAGCAATGTCGCAATACCGAACCTTTACGGCCAGCGATGCGGTGGCTTATGCGCAACAATTTGGCGGACTCAGCGCGCCGGAAGCACTGGTGAGCGCGCAGGAGGTCGGCGACGGCAATCTCAATCTGGTCTTTAAAATCTTTGATAAACAGGGCATTAGCCGAATTGTCGTTAAACAGGCGCTGCCCTATGTGCGCTGCGTGGGGGAATCCTGGCCGCTGACGCTCGATCGCGCGCGTCTCGAAGCCCAGACGCTGGTGGCGCACTATCAGCACTGCCCGGCGCACACGGTTAAAATTCATCATTACGATCCCACGCTTGCCGTTATGGTGATGGAAGATCTCTCCGATCACCGCATCTGGCGCGGCGAACTCATCAATGGCGTGCATTACCCACAGGCGGCCCGCCAGCTTGGCGAATATCTGGCCCAGACGCTGTTTCACACGAGTGATTTTTATCTGCATCCCCATGCGAAAAAGGCCGAAGTGGCGCGCTTTATCAACCCGGAGATGTGCGAGATCACCGAAGATCTGTTCTTTAACGACCCGTATCAGGTTCATGAGCGCAATAACTATCCGGCTGAACTTGAGGCCGACGTCGCGGCGCTGCGCGACGATGCCGCGCTGAAGTGCGCCGTGGCCGCACTCAAGCACCGCTTTTTCTCCCATGCCGAAGCGCTGTTGCACGGCGATATTCACAGCGGCTCCATTTTTGTCGCCGACGGCAGCCTGAAAGCGATCGACGCCGAGTTCGGGTATTTCGGCCCGGTGGGCTTTGACGTTGGAACGGCCATCGGCAACTTGCTGCTGAACTACTGCGGCGCGCCGGGCCAGCTCGGCATTCGCGAAGCCGCCGACGCGCGCGAGCAGCGCCTTATCGATATCGCCACGCTGTGGCACACCTTCGCCGAGCGTTTCCAGACGCTGGCGCGCGAGAAAACCCGCGACGCGGCGCTGGCAGAGCCTGGCTACGCCAGCGAGTTTTTGAAGAAGGTATGGGCGGACGCCATTGGCTTTGCCGGTACGGAGCTTATCCGCCGAAGCGTCGGCCTGTCGCATGTAGCGGATATCGATACCATTCGGGATGAAGAGATGAAGCTGTCGTGCCTGCGCCACGCCATCGGGCTTGGCAAGGCGCTGATCCTTCTTGCTCCGCGCATTGAGAGCGCCGACGAGTTTATCGCCCGCGTGCGGCAGTACGGGTAATTGCCCCCGGTGGGTGCGCTACGCTTACCCACCCTACAAAAAAGAAGGTCGAAACTGGGTTTGTAGGGCGGGTAAGCAAAGCGCACCCGCCACCGTATCTCCCCGCCCCGTAGGGCGGGTAAGCGTAGCGCACCCGCCGTCATGCCGCCTACCGCGCGATGCCCCTACCCCTGATACTCAATCACCGACAACCCGCCGTTATAATCCGTGCTGTAAATAATTCCCTGCGCATCCACAAACACATCGCATGACTGAATCACCTGCGGGCGTCCGGGCCGCGTATCCATCATTCGCTCTGGCGCGGCGGGCACCAGCGCGCCGGTCTCCACTGGCCGGTACGGGTTCGAGATATCGTACGCACGCACACCCGCGTTCTGCCAGGTCGCGAAAATCAGCGTTGAACTCACAAAACTGCCGGGGCGATTCTCATGCAGATTATGCGGCCCGAAGTGCGCCCCTTTCGCCACGTAGTCGGTTTCATCCGGCTGCGGGAAGGTCGAAATACTCACCGGATTTGACGGCTCGCGAATATCAAACAGCCAGATATGCTTTTCGCCATCCTGCTGGTTATCCAGCACGGCTTCATCCAGCACCACCAGCAGGGAGCGGTCCGGCAGCGGCAGCGCAGTATGCGTGCCGCCGCCAAACGGTGGGCTCCAGTTACGGTGGCTGATAAGTTTCGGCTGGCTGCGGTCTTTCACATCCAGAATCGTCAGCCCGCCGTCGCGCCAGCTCCCGTAGGCGGTATCGCCCGCGATAATCGCATGGTGCAGCGCATAGCGTTTGCCGTCGGGCCAGTCAGGCGTTTCGCCCGCTGCCTGATGCATCCCCGGCAGCCACCAGCGCCCCGCCACTTCAGGCTTACGCGGGTCGGCAAGATCGATGGTGAGGAAAATGTAATCGGTAAAGCCATCGAGAAGCGCCGAGACATACGCCCAGCGTCCGCCCACGTACCAGATGCGGTGAATGCCGATGCCGTTAAGCGGCAGAAAGCCGATTTCGCGCGGTTTATCGGGTGTGGCGATATCAAACACGCGAAGCCCTGCGCTCCAGCCTTTGTCGTGGACATCGCGCACCGTCTCGCCGACCGAACGGGTGTAATAGACTTTTTCGTCGGCGAAACGCGCATCGGCAAAGAGATCGCGGGCGTTAATTACTAACAGCAGTTCATCGTGCGCCTGGAGATGCACGTTCCAGGTGCCGGGCGGCGCGGGCACATAGCCCGCCGCTGTCGGGTTTTTCGGGTCGCGCACGTCAACGATGGAAAAGCCCTGCGACACCATATGGCCGATATACGCAAAGCCCCGGTGCACCATCACCTGCACGCCGTCCGGGCGGCCGCCCTGGTCGGAGTGGCCAATCAGCCGCATATTGCGGCTGTAGTCCGGGCGCGGTAAATCAGTCGCCATTATTTGTGCTTCGTTTCAAGCGTCGCAAACCACGGCGCGATGAAATCCTCCGTCTGGCCCCAGCCCGGAATGATTTTACCGAGCGCCGCCACGTTCACTGGCCCGCTCTGGCTTGCCAGCAATGCCTGCGGGATGGCCGCGGCTTTAAAATCATAGGTGGCAGGCGTCGGCTCGCCGGCGATTTTATTGGCGATAAGCCGCACGTTGGTGGCGCCAATCAGCTTCGGATCGACCGCCACGCTCACTTTCCACGGGCTGCCCGCTTCGCGCATCAGCTGCAAATCCTGGTTGGAGATATCGATGCTGTAGAGCTTGATCTCGGTGCGGCCATTCTCTTTCAGCGCCTTGTAGGCGCCCTGGCTGAAGGCGTCCCAGGTGCCCCAGATGGCGTCAATCTGGCCTTTCGGGTATTTCGCCAGCACCGCGCCCACTTTGTTGGCGGTATCGCCCTGCACGTCCGAGGAGACCGCGCCTATTGATTCCAGCTCTTTAATGCCGGGGTTTTGCTTCAGGATCTCCTGGTACGCCGCCTGGCGACGCTCCATCGGCGGGAAGCCCGCCACCCACAGCTTAATGATGTTCGCCTTGCCGTTAAAATCTTTTACCAGCTGGCCTGCGGAGAGCTGCGTGAGCGACGCGTCATCCTGCTGGGTGACGGTGACGCCCGGAATCTCGCCCTTCACGGCGGTATCAAACACCGAGACTTTAATGCCCGCGTCCACAATGCGCTTCACCAGTTCGGTGGAGTACGGATCGCGCCCCTGCGAGAGAATAATGCCGTCATATTTCTGGCTGATGGCCTGATTGACGAAATCCTGGAATTTCGCGTCGTCGCCGTTGCTTAAAAAGGTGCTGACCTTAAAGCCGAGCTTTTTGCCTTCCTCAATCGCGCCCGCCACAAACTGCGTGGTGTTGTCGTCCGACCCTAAGTTGCGGATAACGGCGATGCGCACCGGCCCGTTATGATTCGCGATGGCGTCCGGCACCGGCGCGGGCGTGGCGGCGAAACCGGGTAGCGATGAGAGCAGGCCCAGCGCCAGTAAAGAGAGCGTCAGTTTTTTCATTCTGTTTATTTCCCTGTCTTTGATTAACGTCGCTGGATGTAAGTGATGGCAAGCGCCCCAGCGAGCACCAGCCCTTTGATAATGTCCATTGCGTAATACGGCACCGAGAGCATCACCAGGCCGTTGGAGAGCACGCCCAGGATCACCGCGCCCACTAACGTGCCGAGCGCGTTCGGCTTGCCGGAGCCCGCCAGCGAAAAGCCAATCCACGCCGCCGCGACAGCGTCCATCAGATAACCGCTGCCCGCGTTCACCTGCGAGGAGCCAATGCGCGAAGCAAGCAGAATGCCGCCAAGGCCCGCCAGCAGAGAGGCGATGACATACGCCGCCACTTTGTAGCGCGTGATGCGAATACCGGAGAGGCGCGCCGCCTCCGGGTTGCCGCCGATGGCATACATGCGCCGCCCGTGGGTGGTCAACGACAGCCCAAGCTGCGCCACGACCGTCACCACCAGCATCACAATCACAATCACCGGCACCTGGCCGAGCAGGCTGAAGGCATCAGGAATCACGCCCTCCGCCATCTCGCCGCTCGGCAGAACCATGTTCTGGGTGATGGAACCGCCGTAGCTGTAGGTCATCGCGACGCCCTGAATCACAAACAGGCTGGCAAGCGTGGCGAGCATGTCCGGGATTTTCAGCACCACAATCAGAAACGCGTTAAAGAGCCCGACCAGCGTGCAGAGTACAAGCGTGACGACAATCGCCTCCGTTGTGCCGAAGCCGTGCCAGACGAACAGCGAGACAACCAGCGCATTGGCCAGCGACGCCGTCGAGCCCACCGAGAGATCGAACCCGCCGATGGTCAGCGAGATGGAGACGCCGATGGCGATCACCGTCACGATGGCGATAGAGCGCAGAATGTTGATGATGTTGAACGGATCGAGAAAGTTGTCCGAGGCGATGCCGAACAGCGCGACCAGCGCTACGACCGTCAGCAACATCCCCCACTTATAGAAAAACTCAAACAGCTGGTGGCGCGCCGATGGCGTGCTCTTCAGGGTTGCGGCCTTGCTCACGCGGGGGTTCCTCCGGTGGAATAGAGTAATAAGGTTTCTCCACTGGCGTCACGGCCATCCAGCTCCGCCACAATGCGCCCGTCCCACAGCACGCAAATGCGGTCGCACAGGCCCACCAGCTCGGCAAACTCGCCGGAGGCGTAAATAATGCCCTTGCCCTGGCGGGCGAGCCCGTCAATCAGGTTGAACAGATCGGTTTTGGCTTTGACGTCCACGCCTTTCGTTGGCTCGTCGAAAATCAGCACGTCGCTATTGCCGCGCAGCCATTTGCCGATAGCCACTTTCTGCTGGTTGCCGCCGGAAAGCCTGCGCAGCCGCTGCCCTGGCCCGCTGGCGCGAATGCCGAGACGCGAAATCACCTCCTGCGCCCAGCGCCAGGCGTCGCGGTGACCAAACAGCCCCCAGCGGGTAAAGCTGCCATCAGCGCTGGCGGCGAGATTCATGGCGATCGGCTCGTCGATAAAAATGCCCTCTTTGCGCCGCTCTTCCGGCACCAGCGCCAGCCCGCGCGCTACCGAATCGGCCGGATCGGTGGGCCGCCACGGACGCCCCGCAAGCTCGCCCTGGCGCAGCGTGCTTTTGCTCGCGCCAAAGAGCGCCTTGCACAGCTCCGTTTTCCCGGCCCCCGCCAGCCCGGCAATGCCCAGGATCTCCCCTTTACGCAGGCGCAGCGAAATGTCCTGAAGCAGCGTGTCGTCATGCAGCCCGTCCACCGCCAGCAATAAGGCATTTTCAGGCGTCGGGCGGCGCGGCGGGTAGAGCGTGTCGAGCGCATGTCCCAGCATTTTCTCGACGATCTGCGAGCCGGAGAGCGACGCCATCGGCCCGCTCTCAATCAGCCTGCCGTCGCGCAGCACCGTCAGGGTGTCGCAGATGGCTTTCAGCTCATGAATACGGTGAGAGATAAACACCACGCCCATGCCCTGCGCCTGGAGACGTCTGACCACTGCGAACAGGCGTTCGCTTTCGTGCTGATCGAGCGGCGCGGTCGGTTCATCAAGGATCAGATAACGGCAGTGATGCGAAAGCGCGCGCGCCAGCAGCACATGCTTTTTTTCGGCAAGTGAACAGCTGTCGATGCGGCGGTTAACGTCCATTTCTACATCAAGCTGCGCCAGCGCCGCTCGTGCGCGGCGGCGGGTTTCACCCCAGCGGTAGCGCAGGCCGCCTTCACGCAGGCTGTCGAGCATAATGTTTTCCGCAACGCTCAGCCCCGGCACCAGCGCGGCGTCCACTTCCTGCTGCACGAGATGAATGCCGAGCGCTTTGGCGTCGCGCGGCGAGCGGATGTGTACGGGTTCGCCATCCAGCAGGATCTGGCCCTGATAGTGATCCCAGGCACCGGAGAGCACCGCCATCAGCGTCGATTTTCCGGCACCGTTCGCGCCGGTGAGCGCGTGTACGGAGCCTGCCCGCAGGGTGAAATCCACCTGCGTCAGCGCCGGAAAGCCGCTAAAGGCCAGGGATATCGCGCGCATCTCAAGGCACTGGTTCAGGGACATAGCAGGCCGTCTCCACATGAATGATTAATCAGCTAAGGCAATCATTCACGCGGATATATCCGCTTGCAATGAATGAATCGGCATAAGATAAAGCAAAAAATTATTAGCCGTCCAGATGTCTGGACGTAACATTAGAATTTTTCAGGTTGCCGCTGCGTTTCGCTGCTAACGTGAAAAAATTGCATGCGCGAGGACGATAATAATCAGACGTCCGGACGGCTTTCTGTGGCAGGATGGTAAAAAAGACAAGGACACCCCTTATGAGCGATACCGACATCCGCGTGGTTCCCGGCCCGGCAAATTATTACTCCCACCCAGGCGCCCTGGCGCGACTCCACGATTTCTACACCCCGGCGCAACTCGCGCGCGCCGTCTGGGTCTATGGCGAACGCGCTATTGCCGCCGCGCGCCCTTTTCTCTCAGACGCCATTGACGCCCCCGGCGCTACGCGGATTTTGTTTCGCGGGCATTGCAGCGAAAGCGATGTCAGCGCGCTTGCGGCAGAGGCGGGTGACGATCGGGCGGTGGTGATTGGCGTTGGCGGCGGCGCGCTTCTGGATACCGCCAAAGCGCTGGCGCGACGTCTTGGCCTGCCGGTGGTCGCCATTCCGACCATCGCCGCCACGTGCGCCGCCTGGACGCCGCTCTCCGTCTGGTACAACGATGCTGGTCAGGCGCTGCATTTTGAGATTTTCGACGACGCCAACCATCTGGTGCTGGTGGAGCCGGAGATTATCCTGCGCGCGCCGGCGGAATATCTGCTCGCGGGCATCGGCGACACGCTCGCCAAATGGTATGAAGCCGTGGTGCTGGCGCCTGCGCCCGCCACCCTGCCGCTCACCGTGCGGCTCGGACTCAACGCCGCGCTCGCCATTCGTGACGTGCTGCTGGAGCAGAGCGAAGCGGCGCTCGCCTGTCAGCATCGTGGCGCGCTTACGCAGGATTTCCGCGATGTGGTGGATGCCATTATCGCGGGCGGCGGCATGGTCGGCGGGCTTGGCGAGCGCTATACGCGCGTGGCGGCGGCGCATGCGGTACATAACGGCCTGACCGTGCTGCCGCAAACGGAAAAATATCTGCACGGCACCAAAGTGGCTTACGGCATCCTGGTGCAGAGCGCCCTGCTCGGCCAGGACGAGGTGCTGACGCAGCTGATTGACGCCTGGCGGCGCTTCAGGTTGCCCACCACGCTTGCAGAGCTGGATGTCGATATTCATAACGCGGCGGAGCTGGACCGTGTTATCGCCCACACGCTGCGCCCGGTGGAATCGATCCACGCCCTGCCGGTGGCGCTGTCGCCCGCAGCCCTGCGCGCGGCCTTTGAAAAAGTGGAAACCTTCGCTCGATAACTAAATCGCACAGGGTGCGATGCCACTTTTTGCGAAATCCCTGTAGGCTTAAACCTCGCTCACGCGGCGATAACTATTCTTTCACGCCGCGTTTTTATACGTTCGGGATGGTTTATGGCTTCTGTACACTCTGATGGCGGCGCGTCGCTGATGGCGCACCGCTCGTTTGTCGCGTTCTGGCTGGCGCGTACCTGCTCCGGCTTTGGTTTCCAGATGTTGTCTATCGTGGTGGGCTGGCAGATTTACGCCCTCACCCACAGCGCGTTTTATCTCGGTCTGATAGGCCTGGTGCAGTTTCTTCCCTCTATCACGCTGGCGCTCTGGGCAGGGCACATTGCCGATCAGCGCGATCGCCGCCGGGTGGTGTTGATTGGCCAGTTGGTGGAATGGCTCGCCATCGCCGCGCTGGCCGCTGCCACCGTGGCGCATCTCGCCGATGTGAAGATTATCCTCGGCCTGATTTTTATTATTTCCGTCGCCAAAGTGATGGAAGCGCCGTCGTTGCAGTCGATGCTGCCGGCGCTGGTGCCGCCTGCTCTGCTGGCGCGCGCCACGGCGGCGAGCGCGGTATCAAGCCAGGCGGCGATGATCATGGGCCCGGCGCTGGGCGGCCTGCTGTATGTCTTCGGCGCACAGGTGGTTTATGCACTGACCGCCGTGCTGTATCTCATTTCGGTCGTGATGGTGAGCCGCCTGCGCTATGAACAGGCGCCGCCTGCGCGCCAGCCCGCGAGTCTCGCCACGCTCTTTGCAGGCGTGAAGTTTATTCGCGAGCGCCCGGACGTGCTGGGCGTGATTTCGCTCGATCTCTTTGCCGTGCTGCTGGGCGGCGCTACCGCGCTGCTGCCGATTTACGCGCACGATATTTTGCACACCGGCCCGTGGGGGCTGGGGCTGTTGCGCGCCGCGCCTGCCGTGGGCGCGCTGCTGGTGGGCTTCTGGCTGAGCCGCCGGTCGCTTGAGAAACATGTCGGGATGATTATGTTCTTATCGGTAGCGGGCTTTGGCGTGGCGACGCTGGTGTTTGCGCTCTCAAGCAACCTGTGGCTGTCGCTTATCGCGCTCTTCGCGACAGGCGGGTTTGATATGGTGAGCATGGTTATCCGCGGCGCGCTGGTGCAGCTCGATACCCCCAACGAGATGCTGGGCCGCGTGAACGCGGTGAATTCGATATTTATCAATACCTCGAACCAGCTTGGCGAATTTGAATCCGGCATGCTGGCGGCGTTGCTGGGCACCGTGCCCGCTGCGGCCATCGGCGGTATCGGCACGCTGGTGGTCGTCGGGCTCTGGATGCGCCTGTTTCCGTCGCTGCGTAAACGCCAGCGCCTGGAAGAAACCCCCGCCTGATCCCACACACGCCTTCTACGGAAGGCGTTTTTGCGAGACGTCACGAAGAATCTTTCCCTGCTGCTTCCCCTGTACCCTGACCGGGTTTAACGTTGCCATATAAGAAAACGCTTTTCGGATAAAAGCTTATATTCTTATATTTTACTTATAAAAAGGAAACGGATAAAGTGAGGGAACCACATGGAGATCAGATGGACGAAGCGGGCGATTGCGCAGTTGCAGGCCATTAGCCAGAACGACCAAAAAGCCATTGTGAGTAAAGTCGCGGCGATAGCGTCTCCCGGCCAAACGAGACTGGATATCGTCAAACTGGCGTGCCGTCAGGCTCGCTACCGGCTGCGGGTGGGAGATTACCGGGTAATTTTTGAACGCCGTCAGGGCGTGCCGGTTATCTGCCTTATCATGGAAGTCAAACGCAGAACGACAACCACGTACCTTAACTAAATCAGGGTGGCGCTATGTTTAATGCACAGGTGATTCACGATAAAGAAGGGAAACCAGAATATGTCGTTATCCCTTATGAGCTTTACTTATCGCTGCTCACGCAGCTTGAAGACAACGAAACGCTCATGCCGTTACCTTTTGAAATGAGCGATGAAAACGACGTCACCGTGCCGCATGAAGTGGTGGGGATTTCCGTCGAGCAGAACGTGAGCTTACAAGCCGCCTGGCGCATCTGGCGCGGCCTTTCCCAACAGGACGTGGCGGAAAAACTCGGTATCAGTCAGTCCGCCGTTTCTCAGCTGGAATCACCGGATTCACGTCCACAAAAACGCACCCGCGAAAAACTGGCAGCGCTGTATGACTGCCAGCCAGAACAGCTAATCCTTTACCGTTGAGGTACGGGGCTCAGCAACATTTCGCGCCGCCTTTCGCGCCGTAACGGGCGTCCTGCCGTTCGCGAAAGAACTCTTCATAAGTCATCGGCGTCTGGTCCGGGTGGTTCACACGCATATGCTCGACGTAGTTGTCGTAGTCGGGCACGCCAACCATCATTTTCGCGGCCTGACCGAGGTATTTACCGGCTTTGGCGAGGGTATCGAACATTTATTTATCCTTACGCGTTGGCTCTGATTCATTGTGACCCATGGCCGGGTTCTGGACGGCGGGTGCGCTCCGCTTACCCGCCCTACGATATGTGCCATTCCTGAACCTACGGCGGGTGCGCCTCGCTTATCTGCCCTACAACAACGAACAGCGTGGTTGTCGCACGTAGGGTGGGTAAGCGCAGCGCACCCACCTTTCCGTCATACACCAGACCTGACAACCTCAATCAATGCGCGTTCTTCGCCTGCGCGACTATCTGCTCCGCACTGGCAGGCATCGGCTCATACGGTGTCTCGTTGGCGGTCGGCTTATCCTGCTTCAGCGCCGCCAGCGCCGTTTTAATCGAGAAGACTGCCAGCACCACGACCACCACCATAAAGAAAATGGTCAGGCCCGCGTCGAGGCGGTTATTGAACACCAGCTGGCTCAGTTGCGCCTCGGTGTACTGCGGCGGAATGGTGCCACTGTCCAGAATCGCCTGGAACTTATTGGCGATGGCGAGGAAGCCCACTTTATTATCCGGGCTGAACGCTTTCTGCCAGCCGGCAGTCAGCGTACAGACCAGCAACCACGCGGTCGGCACCAGCGCCACCCACGCATAACGCTGGCGCTTCATCTTAAACAGCACCACCGCACAGAGCATCAGCGCCATGCCCGCCAGCATCTGGTTGGCGATACCAAACAGCGGCCAGAGGGTATTAATGCCGCCAAGCGGATCCACCACGCCCTGATGCAGGAAATAGCCCCACGCCAGCACGCACAGCGCTGTCGCCAGAAGGTTCGCGGGCAGTGAATCTGTACGTTTGAGGCCCGGCGAAATCACGCCCAGCAGATCCTGCAGCATAAAGCGCGCGGCGCGGGTGCCCGCATCCACCGCCGTCAGGATAAACAGCGCCTCAAACAGAATAGCGAAGTGATACCAGAACGAGACATCCATCAGGCCGCCGAGCGCCCCGTGGAGAATATACGCCATGCCGACCGCAAGCGTCGGCGCGCCGCCCGCACGCGAGATAATCGTCTGCTCGCCCACTTCATTCGCGATCTGATTCAGCGTATCCGGCGTTATCTGGAAACCCCAGCCGCTCACCACCTGGGCGGCCGACGCGACCACATCCGCCGTGCCTACGGGTGCCAGCACCGCCATCGGGCTGTTCATCGCAAAATAGACGCCGGGGTCGATAACGCAGGCCGACACCAGCGCCATGATCGCGACAAACGACTCCATCAGCATGCCGCCATAGCCGATAAAGCAGGCCTGATTTTCATTGGCGAGCATTTTCGGTGTGGTGCCGGAGGCGATGAGCGCATGGAAGCCCGACACCGCGCCACAGGCTATCGTGATAAACAGGAACGGGAACAGGTTACCGGTCCAGACCGGGCCAGTGCCGTCGATAAATTTGGTCATCGCGGGCATCGTCAGCGTCGGGCGCATGATCAAAATGCCGATGGCGAGGCCAACAATAGTGCCGATTTTCAGGAAGGTGGAGAGATAATCGCGCGGTGCCAGCAGCAGCCAGACCGGCAGAACCGCCGCGACAAACCCGTAACCGACCAGCATCCAGGTCAATTGCACGCCGGTGAAATCAAACCACGGCGCCCAGGTCGGGCTCTCCGCCACCCACCCGCCGGAAACAATCGCAAAAACCAGCATCACAAGGCCGATGACCGACACTTCGCCGATGCGTCCTGGCCGCAGATAACGAATATAGATGCCCATAAAGAGCGCGAGCGGAATGGTAAAGGCGACGGTGTAAGTGCCCCACGGGCTGTGGGTCAGCGCTTTCACCACAATCATCGCCAGCACCGCCAGGATGATTATCATAATCATAAAGCAGGCGACGAGCGCGATGACGCCCGCCGTGTTGCCCATCTCCTCTTTCACCAGTTCGCCGAGCGAGCGCCCGTCACGGCGGGTGGAGACAAACAGCACCATGAAATCCTGCACTGCCCCTGCCAGCACAACGCCTGCGAGGATCCAGATCATGCCCGGCAGATACCCCATCTGCGCCGCCAGCACCGGCCCAACCAGCGGCCCGGCACCGGCAATCGCCGCAAAATGGTGACCGAACAGCACTTTTTTATCGGTGGGTACATAATCGAGCCCGTCGTTATGGCGCACCGCAGGCGTCATGCGCGTCGGGTCGACGGCCAGCACCTTTTTCGCGATATACAGACCATAAAAGCGGTAAGCGATGAGATAGATACAGACAGCAGCAACCACGATCCAGAGCGCGTTGATCTGTTCGCCGCGGTTAAGCGCGATATAGCCCAGCGCAAACGCACCCACCACAGATAGCGCTGCCCAGATAAGGTATTTCCCTGAGTTCGTCATAATAGTTATCCATTCAGTGAAACAGTGAGTGAAACACAGGTGTTACATTTTGTTTCTATATCACCAAAATGAATTTAACAACTTAGCCACCCGAGAAACGCGGGATGGCGTCAGGGATTTACGTGAGTCTGCTAGCGGGATCACGTGATGATGGCGGGTGCGCTTCGCTTACCCGCCCTACATCCTCTGGGAACCGGGCTTTTGTAGGGTGGGTAAGCGCAGCGCACCCACCAGAAGGATGCCTCCGCATTGCGTTGGGGGAGAATATGCACGCCCGGTGAACGGTTCCGTTCGCCGACACGCCACCTCTCTCTGCCGCCATTCCTCACGCGAACGTGTTAAGGGGGCTCGCCGCCGCCCCCTTAACAATCCCGGCTCGCGGCCAAAGGGCAGCCGCAGGGAAAACACCCGCCTTCGCGTTTACATTCGCTGTCCGTAGGGCGGGTAAGCGAAGCGCACCCGCCAGAAGTGAAAGCGCACCCACCACACAAAAAATCTACCCCAGGATCGCCGTGCTTAACCGGCTGGTGCAGCAGCGCCGCCCCTGTTCGTCATACATCACGATTTCCCAGCACTGGCTCTGCCGCCCCAGATGCAGCGGCTGGCAGACGCCGCGCACCTGGCCCTGCGACACCGCGCGATGATGAGACGCGCTGATTTCGGTGCCCACCACGCACTGCCCGTCGCGAGTGGTCAGGTAACCGGCCATCGAGCCGAGCGTTTCGGCAAGCGCCGCGGAGGCGCCACCGTGCAGGAGACCAAACGGCTGATGCGTGCGCGTATCAACCGGCATCGTCGCCTCCAGCAGATCATCACCGAGGCGGGTGTAAACAATCCCGAGATGCTCCACCATCGTGCCGACACTGGTCGCGTTCAGCGCCTCAAGCGTCATGTGTCGTTTCCAGATCATCTATGCTCCAAGCGTTGAGCCGCCGTCGATAACGATATCCTGCAGCGTAATGTGGCTTGCAAGATCCGAGGCGAGAAACAGGATGGTGTTCGCCACTTCCTGCGGCTGCGCAATTTTGCCAAGCGGAATGCCGAGCTTAAATTGCTCCGCGAAACCGCGAATGCGCTGCTGTTCGGCATCGTCGCTTTTCCAGAGCGTGCGCTGCATATCAGTGTCGGTCGAACCCGGTGACACCAGATTTGCGCGCACGCCAAAGGAGGCCAGCTCCAGCCCCACGGTCAGCGCCAGGCTTTTGAGCGCCGCTTTCGACGCGCCATACGCCGACATCCCGATGCGCGGCGTATGGGCGGCGTCGGAAGCAACCGTCACAATAGCCCCGCCCTTCTGCGCACGAAACTGCGCCATCGTCTGCTGAAAGAAGTTAAACGCGCCGCCCACGTTTACCGCGAACGTCTGCTGCCAGTCGTCGGGAGCGAGTTCATCCGTCGCGCCCATGCGCAGAATGCCCGCCGCGTTCACCAGCACATCAAGGCGCGCGTCATTGCCGAGCAACCGCTCGCAAACGCCCGCCACCGCCGCGGCGTCCGCCACATCAAGCGTTTCACACGCGAACGGATAGTCAGCCAGTGGAAACACGAGATCAAAACCGGTCACGTTCGCGCCCGCCGCGGCAAACGCCAGCGCGGTGGTGTAGCCGATGCCCTTGCCCGCTCCGGTCACCCAGACGTTTTTCCCCTGGAAATCGAGCGTCATGCCTGCGGCTCCCGGCTTAACAGCGCCCACCAGGCATCGATGGTCGGGTTTTTCGCGAGCATCACGAAGTCGATATCGCCATGCACTTTGCGCCAGCGTGCCGCCAGCGCCATCATGCGCACCGAGTCGAGACCGTAGTCGATCAGGTTTTCGTCATCTTCCGGCTCGTCGGACTCATCCAGCAGCGGCAGCACCAGCGCACGCAGCGCTGCTTTGCTGCCCGGCGCGTCCGGCTCACTGGCAGGCAGCAGATCGGCAGTCATGACCACGCGCCCGGCGCGGCCCGCGACGTAATTCAATGCCATCAGGTGTTCATCCCGGCTGAAATCCGCCAGCGCGTCGGCCACCATAAACGGTTGAATATCACGCATAAACGCGTCGGTGGCGGTGATCATGCAGCCGATATGCGCATACACCCCACAGATAATGAGCTGATCTCGGCCCGTCTCTTTCAGCGCGTGCTCAAGCGGCGAGCGATGAAACGCGCTATAGCGCCATTTCACCAGCACGGTGTCGTCGGCATCCGGTGCCAGCGCCGCAACCACCTTTTGCTTCTCCGGATGGTTATTCAGCCCCGGCCCCCACATGTCGTTCAGCAGCGCGCGATCGGCGTCGCTCTGATTATTGGGCTGCGCGGTGTAATAAACCGGAATGCCCTGCGCCTTACAGTACGCTCGCAGCGCGGCGATGTTCGCCACCACCTGCTCGATCATCGGGCAGTTTTCGCCCCAGAAGTTAAGGAAATACTCCTGCATATCATGAATGAGCAGCGCCGCGCGCGGCGGCTCCAGCGCCCAGCTCACTTTATTTTGCGGGAGATCCGCCGCCGTGGGCAGCGTATAGGCGTTCAGTTTTGGGATAGCCATCTTCTTTCCTTACTCAGAGACGGGCTGACGCGCGGCCAGCCACAGACGCAGTTGTTTTTTATCCACTTTGCCGACCGGCGTGAGCGGCAGCGCATCGACGCGCTCCACGCGATCCGGCAGTTTGAAATCGGCGACGCCCAGCTCGCGTAAAAAGCGGCGGATCTCCACCGCCTTGATCGGGCGGGTGGTGACGATATACGCGCAGCTTTTTTCGCCAAGCAGGCTGTCTTCCATCGAGACCAGCCCCGCATGCACAATGGCCTCGTGGCCGAGCAGCAGGTTCTCGATCTCTTCCGCGGCGATCTTCTCGCCCCCGCGGTTGATCTGATCTTTCTCGCGCCCCTGAACGGTGATGTAGCCCTGTTCATCGATGGCCACCAGATCGCCGGAGCAGTAAAAGCCGTTCTCATCAAAAGCGCTGGCGTTGTGTTCCGGGCTGTTGTAATAGCCGCAGAAGGTGTACGGGCCGCGCGTCATCAGCCGTCCCGTTTCACCGCGCGGCAGCGGATTGCCGTTTTCATCGGCTACCCAGACTTCATCGTCCGGGCTCATCGGGCGGCCCTGGGTGGTGAAGATGCGCTCGTCCGGGTCGTCCAAGCGGGTGTAATTCACCAGCCCTTCGGCCATGCCGAACACCTGCTGAAGCTGGCAGCCGATCTCCGACGGAATGCGCGCGGCGAGCGTGTCGGAAAGCCGCGCGCCGCCGACCTGCAACAGTTTCAGCGATGCCAGCTGGCGGTTGTCGCCCCACTCCTGAATGGCCTGCAGCCAGAGGCTGACGGCGGGCGGCACCAGCGCGGTGACGTTAATCTGGTGCGCCTCAATCAACGGGAAGCAGAGCGTCGCGCTCGGGTCGCGCGCCAGCACCACGCAACCTTCGGCGAAGAACACGCCGAGCGCGCCGGGGGAGCTTAGCGGGTAGTTGTGCGCCGCGGGCAGCGCGCAGAGGTAGCGCGTTTCGCGGGTGAACGCGCAAATCTCCACGCTGCGGCGAATGCTGTAGTAGTAGTCGTTGTGCGTGCGCGGGATGAGCTTCGGCGTGCCGGTACTGCCGCCGGAAAGCTGGAAAAACGCCACTTCATCGGCGGCGGACGGCGTGGGCGTGAAATGCGCTGCCGGCTCTGAAATGAGCGTTTCCAGCCCGTCGCCACGCAGAAGCGTCATGCGCAGCGACGAACACTGCGCTTTCAGCGCCGTGATATACGCATCGTCGCTAAAGAGCGCGTGCTCGCGGTCGGCAATCAGCAGCGCGGGGGCAATCTGGCGCGCGTAAGCGTCAAGCTCGGTGCGTTGATGGCTGAACAGCGCATTAACCGGCGCCACGCCGATTTTCAGCAGCGCGAAGAACACGATGTAAAACTCCGCCACGTTGCCAAGCTGCACCAGCGCGGTATCGCCACGCGCTAGCCCGCGACGCGCCAGCGCGCCCGCAAGGCGTGTGGCTGCCGCGTCCAGCTCGCGGTAGCTGTAGCGGCGCTCGCCGTCGATAAGCGCCGTCGCGGCACTCTGCGCGTGGCGGCTCAGAATATCGGTGAGCGGCAGGTCAAGCCAGTAGCCGCGGGCGCGGTAGCGCGCGGCAAGTTCATCCGGCCAGCGGGTGTAAGGGATCGTCATGCGTAAAACCTCAGTGAAGACCTAAAACGTGGAGCATGGTGGAGAGCTTGACGCCGGTTTCGCGCCACTCCGAGGCCGGATCGGACGCCGGAACAATGCCCGCGCCCGCAAACAGCCGCACCTGGTTTTCCCGCAAACGCGCGCAGCGGATAGTCACCGCCCACTCGCCGTTGCCGTCGGCATCGCACCAGCCAACGATCCCGCCGAACAGTTCGCGATCGAACGGCTCCAGCTCAGCGATATACGCTTTCGCCGCTTCATGCGGGTAACCGCTCAGCGCGGGCGTCGGGTGCAGCAGGCAGGCGAGCGACAGCGCGTTGTCATCCGCAAAGCGCGTTTCGCCCTCCACAGGCGTCGCGAGATGCCAGAGCGTCGGCGTGGTAATCAGCTCAGGCGCGCCCGGCATCGCAAGGCGCTGGCTGCGCGGCGCGAGTACGTCGCGCATTGCCTGCGTCACAAGTTCATGTTCATGGCGATCTTTGGCCGAACAGAGCAGCGCCTGGCCTGCGCTTTTATCCTGCGCCGCGTCGGCATGGCGGCGCGCGGAGCCCGCCAGCGGCAGCGAGCTGAACGTATTGCCATCTTTGCGCAGCAGCAGTTCCGGGCTTGCGCCGAGCAGCGCGCCGCCGTCCGGCAGCGGCACGTGAAAGTTAAAACTCGCGGGGTTTTGCGCCACCAGACGCGCCAGCAGCGCGAGGCTGTCCGGAGCCTGTTCGGTGGTGATGTCGATAAGGCGGGAGAGCACGATTTTGCTGACCGCAGGCGTCGCAGTCAGCGCGGCGGCGCGCGCCACCATCGCCATAAACGTCTCTTCATCCGGGAGCGCCTCACGGCTCATCACACGCGGCGCGGCGCTGTTGTCGATAAGCGAATAACCGCCGCGCGCGGTGTCACTGTAGCTTTCAGGAATAAACAGCGCAGAGGGTTTGCGGGTATCGAACGGGATAGCGCCAACGACTATCGGGCGCGCGATGCCCTGCCGGCGGGCGCTGTCGAACGCGTTACGCAGCGCCGTCTGAAATACGCCATAACGCTCTGCGCCGTCGACTGCGGGCGTCTCCAGCCGCGTAAAACAGCCGCGGGTGGTGAAGCTGCGATAAGGCGACATGAAGAAAAAACTGTCAGATGAAAGGGTTGCGGCAGCGTCGCAGCGTTCCCCGGCCAGTGACGTGTCCATGCGCTCCTCCTGTACCAAAAAAGTGAACTGATAATTGTTATCATTTGTATTTGGAGGCGTAACCTAAGGCGAAATGATGGGGTTGTCAACCACAGGGGCGAAACAGAGGCGACAGCGGCGCTTGCATCCTGTCGGCAAATGATGAAAATGAGAAGCATTATTAAATCATCGTACAGGAATTGTTGCCGTGACGTTCACTTCCGCCCTGCGCGCCGCATTCGTCGCCAGCCTGCTGGTTTTAGGAATATCCTCAGTCTCACAGGCGGCGTCGTGGCCGCGTCAGGTGACCGACAGCCGCGGCGTACATACGCTTGAAAAAGCGCCGCAGCGCATCGTCTCCACCAGCGTCACGCTGACCGGTTCGCTGCTGGCGATTGATGCGCCGGTGGTGGCAAGCGGCGCTACATCGCCCGGCAACCGCGTCGCTGACGACCAGGGTTTTTTGCGCCAGTGGGGTGATATCGCCAAAGCGCGTCATGTTGAGCGGCTGTACATCGGCGAGCCAAACGCTGAAGCCGTCGCCGCGCAGATGCCGGATCTGATACTGGTGAGCGCGACCGGCGGCGATTCCGCGCAGGCGTTGTATGAACAGTTTTCCGCTATCGCGCCGACATTAATCATCAATTACGACGACAAAAGCTGGCAGGCGCTGTTAACGCAGCTTGGCGAGATAACAGGCCATGAGAAGCAGGCCGCCGAACGCATCGCGCAGTTTGATCAGCAGCTTGCGCAGGCAAAAGCGCAGATGACGCTGCCGCCGCAGCCCGTGAGCGCGCTGGTTTATAACCCTGCCGCGCACGGCGCGAATCTCTGGACCGCCGAATCGGCGCAGGGGAAACTGCTCGGCCAGCTCGGCTTTACGCTCGCGCCGCCGCCCGCCGCGCACGGCCTCACCAGCATGGGCAAACGCCACGACATTATTCAGCTCGGCGGTGAAAATCTGGCGGCGGGGCTGAACGGCGAGACGCTGTTTTTGTTCGCGGCTGATGATAAAGACGCGGCGGCACTGATGCGCGATCCGCTGCTCGCGCACCTGTCGGCGGTGAAAAATAAACGGGTTTACGCGCTTGGCACCGAAACCTTCCGGCTCGATTACTACAGCGCCAGCCTGTTGCTGAAACGGCTTGAAGCGTTGTTCAAAGAGTAAAAGACGGGGCCGACTGGCCCCTTTTTTAATGCGGCGCGGGTTCCGGCGGCGGCTGGCGTAGACAGCGCAGTTCCGCCAAAAGCAGCGCCAGCGCAAGGGTCATTATCACAAGCCCAATCCCGCCCACGCTCGCTGCGCTCACGGGCGACAGCCACGCGCCCATGCCGCCGAGCGCCGCCGCACCGATGGCGTCGCCCGTCACGTTTTGCGCCGTCCACAGCCCGTTGATGCGCCCGAGCATGTGATCCGGCGTGCGGGTCTGGATGAGCTGATACTGAATCAGCGAACTCACGCCGCTCAGGTAGCCGAACAGCGTCAGGCAGATAAACGCCAGCGGCCAGAACGGCATCAGGCTGAACACACTCACTGCCGCGAGCGCCAGCACGGAAGAAACCAGCAGTGTGCGCCCCGGGCGTGACGCGTGTACCAGCCCGCCGCTGGTGAGCGCGCCCAGCGCCGCGCCAAGCGGCACGGCGGCGTACAACACGCCAATTTCGCCGCTCGCCATCTGCCAGTGGTTCGCAAGCGCCGGATAGAGCACGCGCACCGCGCTCGCCATCGTCAGCAGCGCGCCGATCAGCGCCACGCCGCCCACCACCGGGCTTGCTGCGAGAAAGCGCAGCCCGTCGGCCAGCGCGCGCAGCGGATGCTGGCGCTGCATCTGCGGCGCAGGCAACGCCGGAAGGGTCAACAACGGCAGGAGCGTGAGAAAGGTGCCGAGCGCCGCCAGCGCGTAGTTCCAGGCCACACCGCCCCAGGCCAGAAGCACGCCGCCGAGCAGCGGCGAAATCACCGAACCCAGGCGCACCGTCAGCATGGTAATCGCCCCCGCCTGCATCAGGTTTTCACGCCCGACAATAGCGGGCGTCGCCGCCAGCAGCGCCGTCACGCCGATCGCCCCGAAAAACCCGTCCCACAGCCCGAGCGCGTAAATCGCAATAACCGACGGCGCAGGCAACATGGCGTTGATCCAAAGCCCGATAAACCCGAGGCCGCAGGTGGAGCGCGCCAGCAGAATAAGCGTTTTGCGCTCGTAGCGGTCGGCCAGTACGCCGCCCGTCATCAGCCCGATAAACATCGCCGCCCCCGTCAGCGTGACCGCAAGCCCCACCTGAAAAGGCGAGCCGGTGAGCGTCTGGATCTGTACCGGCACCGCCACGCCAAGCAGACCAAGACCGAGAATGGAGATAAAGCGCGCCAGAAAGACGGCGCGGTAAGCGGGATGAGTTTTCAGTAACGAGAGGTTCAGTAACAGCGAATGTCGGTTCATTACAGGGCCTTAACGCGAATTTTCCTTGCCGGATAACGGGACGGCCATGCTAACATAGCCAGATAAGAGTGATAATAACTATCATTATCGATTCCAGGATGTGCGTTATGTCGGCCTCGCGCCTTTCCTCCAGGATGGTTGTCCTGTTGTGTCTCTTGTTATTGCTGCTGTTGATGGCCGCCCTCAGCCTGCGGGTGGGCGCCAAATCCCTGCCCTTTTCTCTTGTGATGGACGCGCTCACCGGCACCTGCCGCGAGGCGGACTGCACCATCGTGCTTGATGCACGCCTGCCGCGCACCCTTGCGGGGATTGTCGCCGGGCTGTCGCTCGGGCTTGCCGGCGCGCTGATGCAAACGCTGACCCGCAACCCGCTCGCCGACCCCGGCCTGTTAGGCGTGAACGCCGGTGCCAGCTTCGCCATTGTGCTGGGCGCGGCGCTGTGGGGCGTGAACGATCCGCTGCCTGTTCTCGCGCTGGCGCTGTGCGGCGCGCTGGCCGCCACGCTCATCGTGGCGTTTACCGGCAGCGCGGGGGGCGGACAGCTTAGCCCGGTGCGCCTGACGCTCGCGGGCGTGGCGCTGGCCGCGGTGCTGGAAGGGCTTTCCGGCGGTATCGCGCTCTTAAACCCGACAGTGTATGACCAGTTGCGCTTCTGGCAGGCGGGCTCGCTTGATATCCGCACGCTGACGACGCTTAAAGCCATCGCGCCGCTCGTGCTCACGGGCGCGGTTATCGCGCTGCTGCTGGGGCGCGCCCTGAACAGTCTCAGTATGGGAGCCGACACGGCGACGGCGCTCGGCAGCCGCGTGGCGCGCATGCAGGTGCTAGGGCTTGTCGCCATTACGCTTCTGTGCGCCAGCGCCACCGCCGTGGTCGGCCCCATCGCCTTTATCGGCCTGATGATGCCGCACCTGGCGCGCTGGCTGGTGGGCGCGGATCACCGCTGGTCGCTGCCGGTGACGCTGCTCGCCACGCCGTCGCTGCTGCTACTCGCGGATATCATTGGCCGGCTGGTAGTGCCGGGCGAGCTGAGGGTCTCAGTGGTCAGCGCGTTTATTGGCGCGCCCGCGCTCATTTATCTGGTGCGCCAGCGGCGCGGCGGAGGCGCATTATGAGATCCGTTCCCCCTCGTTTAGGGCTCTTTTGCCTGCTGACGCTGAGCCTGTGCACAGGTCTCGGCCTCTGGGCGTTGACGCAGGGCGCGGTGACGCTTGAGGCCCGCAAGGTGCTGGACGCGCTGACCGGCCACGCGCCGCGCAATGTTTCGCTTATCGTCACCGAATGGCGGCTGCCGCGCGTGGCGATGGCGCTGCTGCTGGGTGCCGCGCTCGGCGTGAGCGGCGCGATTTTCCAGTCGCTGATGCGCAACCCTTTAGGCAGCCCGGATGTGATGGGCTTTAACACCGGCGCGTGGAGCGGCGTGCTGGTGGCGATGGTGCTGGCGGGCCAGCATCAATCCGCTATCGCGTTCGCCGCCATCGCGGGCGGCACGCTGACGGCGTTTGTCGTCTGGCTGCTCGCCTGGCGCAACGGCATCGACACTTTCCGGCTGATTATTATCGGCATTGGGGTGCGGGCGATGCTGGTGGCGTTCAATACGTGGCTGCTGCTGCAGGCGTCGCTTGAGACGGCGCTGTCCGCGGGCCTGTGGAACGCCGGTTCGCTGAACGGCATTACCTGGGGGAAAACGCTGCCCGCCGCCCCGCTGCTTGTGCTGGCGCTGCTGGCGAGCGCGCTGCTGGTGCGCCGGATGCGGCTGCTGGAGATGGGCGACGACAGCGCCTGCGCGCTGGGGGTGGCGGTGGAACGCTCCCGCCTGTTGCTGATGCTGACCGGCGTGGTGCTGACTGCAGGCGCGACGGCGATGGCCGGGCCGATTTCCTTTGTTGCGCTGGTGGCCCCGCATATCGCGCGTCGCTTAAGCGGCACCGCGCGCTTTGGGCTGACGCAGGCGGCGCTGTGCGGCGCGCTGCTGCTGCTGGCCGCTGACCTGTGCGCTCAGTATCTGTTCACGCCTTATCAGCTGCCGGTGGGCACTGTCACCGTCTGCCTCGGCGGCATTTACCTCATCGCCTTGTTGATACAGGAGTCACGCAGGAGATGACTATGACTTCACGCTTAACCGGCGAAGCGCTGACGCTGGGTTACGGCGATTTTCGCGTCGCCGACGGGCTGAACGTGGCGATCCCCGATGGCAAATTTACCGCGATTATCGGCCCGAACGGCTGTGGCAAATCGACGCTGCTGCGCACGCTGAGCCGTCTGATGAAGCCGCTCGGCGGGCAGGTGCGCCTCGATGGCGAGGCTATTCAGCACTTCGCCACTAAAGAGGTGGCGCGGCGCATTGGCCTGCTCGCGCAGAACGCCAGCGCGCCGGGGGATATCACCGTTGCGGAGCTGGTGGCGCGTGGGCGTTATCCGCATCAGCCTTTGTTTACCCGCTGGCGCGACGAGGACGAGCGCGCGGTGCAAAAAGCGATGGCGGCGACCGGCGTGACCGCGCTTGCCGACCAGAGTGTCGATACGCTCTCCGGCGGCCAGCGCCAGCGCGCCTGGATTGCGATGGTGCTGGCGCAGGAGACCTCGATTTTGCTGCTCGACGAGCCAACCACCTGGCTTGATATCAGCCATCAGATCGATCTGCTGGAACTGCTCTGCGCGCTTAACCGCGAGCAGGGGTATACGCTTGCCGCGGTGCTGCACGATTTGAACCAGGCGTGCCGCTACGCGAATCATCTGATTGCGTTGCGGGACGGGAAGATTATCGCCGAAGGCGCGCCGTCAGAGATTGTGGACGCGGCGCTTATCGAGGCGATTTACGGGTTACGGTGCATGATTATTGAGGATCCGGTGGCGGGTACGCCGCTGGTGGTGCCGCTCGGGCGGCGGTGAGCGTGGGTGAATGGCGGGTGCGGCTGGAAAAATGGTGGGTGCGCTTCGCTTACCCACCCTACAAAACCTACGAAAAACCACTTCCATGCAGGGCGGGTAAGCCTGCACACCCGCCGTTAACCAATTACAGCGGGTTGGTTTGCGCTTCGACTACCGCCAGCGCCACCATATTCACGATACGGCGAACCGAGGCGATCGGCGTCAACACGTGTACTGGTTTCGACACCCCCATCAGCACCGGCCCCACGGTCACGCCCTCGGAGCTTGATACGCGCAGCAGGTTATAGCTGATACGCGCCGCTTCCACATTCGGCATAATCAGGATATTGGCCGAGCCTTTCAGCGGGCTGTCCGGCATACGATCGTTGCGGATACTCTCCACCAGCGCCGCGTCGCCGTGCATCTCGCCGTCGATCATCAGATCCGGGGCACGCTCACGCACCAGTTGTAGCGTTTCGCGCATTTTGCTGGCGGCAGGCGAATCGGAAGAGCCAAAGTTGGAATGCGACAACAACGCCACTTTTGGCTCGATCCCGAAACGACGCACCGTTTCCGCCGCCATGACAGTGATCTCCGCCAGTTGTTCCGGCGTCGGATCGTCGTTCACGTAGGTGTCGGCGATAAACGTATTGCCGCTCGGCAGCAGCAGCGCGTTCATCGCACCCGCGGCTTTCACGCCGTCGCGATAACCGAAAATCTGCTGAACCACGCTGAAATGCTCATGATAATCACCGATCGTGCCGCAAATCATCGCGTCGGCTTCGCCGCGGTGCACCATGATGGCACCAATCACCGTGCTGTTGCCAATCACCGCGCGCTGCGCCTGTTCCTGCGTGATGCCACGGCGCTTCATAATGTTGTAATACTCGTTCCAGTACTCCTTAAAGCGCGGGTCCGACTCGTTATTCACGATCTCGAAATCTTTGCCCGCCTCGATTTGCAGACCGAGTTTTTTCAGGCGCATCTCGATAACGCCAGGACGGCCCACCAGCACCGGCTTCGCCAGGCCAAGCGTAATCAGCTCCTGGGTCGCATGCAGCACGCGCGGCTCTTCGCCTTCGGTCAGCACCACGCGCTTCGGATCTTTGCGCGCCTGGTTGAAGACCGGCTTCATGAACAGGTTGGTTTTGTAGACAAATTCGGTGAGCTTGTCTTTATATGCGTCGAAATCCTCAATCGGACGGGTCGCCACGCCGGAATCCATCGCCGCTTTCGCCACCGCAGGCGCGATAGTCACAATTAAGCGCGGATCGAACGGTTTCGGAATGATGTAATCCGGCCCGAACGACAGCTCCTGATCTTCATACGCGGAGGCCACCACTTCGCTCTGCTCGGCGTGTGCCAGTTCAGCGATGGCGTGGACCGCCGCGAGCTTCATCTCTTCGTTGATGGCGGTCGCGCCGACATCCAGCGCGCCACGGAAGATAAACGGGAAGCAGAGGACGTTGTTCACCTGGTTCGGGAAATCTGAACGACCGGTGCAGATGATCGCATCCGGGCGCACCGCTTTGGCGAGCGGCGGCATGATTTCCGGCTCCGGGTTGGCGAGCGCCAGAATGAGCGGCGAATCCGCCATTTTTTTGACCATCTCCTGGGTCAGGACTTTCGGGCCGGAGCAGCCAAGGAAGATATCCGCGCCTTCGATCACTTCACCGAGCGTGCGCTTGCCGTTGTCGTCAATCGCATAAGCGGCTTTGGTTTCCGCCATGTTCTCTTCACGGCCTTTGTAGATAACGCCTTTGGAATCGCACACCACGATGTTGTGCTTCTGCATGCCAAGCGCCACCAGCAGATTCATACAGGCGATGGCGGACGCACCCGCGCCGGAAACCACGAGACGCACGTCGGAGATGTTTTTCTGCACCACGCGCAGGCCGTTCAACACCGCGGCGGTACAGATGATGGCGGTGCCGTGCTGATCGTCATGAAACACCGGAATGTTCATGCGCTCGCGCAGCTTCTGCTCAATGTAAAAACACTCCGGCGCTTTGATATCTTCCAGGTTGATACCGCCGAAGGTCGGCTCCAGCGCCGCCACCACATCAATGACTTTATCGGGATCGTGTTCGTCGATTTCGATATCAAACACATCGATACCGGCGAATTTCTTAAACAGAACGCCCTTGCCTTCCATCACCGGTTTACCGGCCAGCGCGCCGATATTGCCAAGCCCCAGCACCGCGGTGCCGTTGGAGATAACCGCCACGAGGTTGCCGCGCGCGGTGTATTTATGGGCGGCCAGCGGGTCGGCGGCGATTTCCAGGCAGGGCGCGGCTACGCCTGGCGAATAGGCCAGCGCCAGATCGCGCTGGGTCGCCAGCGGTTTGGTCGGAGAAACCTGAATTTTGCCTGGAACCGGGAATTCGTGAAAATCGAGGGCGCTCTGTTTTAATTGCTCATCCATTTTACTGATCCTTTTTCTTCTGCAGGGTATGAAGCGGCGTGTCGCACGCTCGTTTAACCAGGCCGTCAGTATCGCCCGTTAGCGGCGGCTAAACTTTGAAGACCGCCAAACTCTGAGTCATGCAACCCTTTGATGTTATCAATTTATAGCAGCGATGTTGCCGGTTCGGGAAAGCATTGCTATGCGCGTCTGCTATGCTTTTTTGTTATGTCCCTGATGAGATCCCGGCGGGCGACACTGACAGCGCCCCATAAAATCTTTGCTTTTCAAGGAGTAGCAAAATGAACCAACTCGATGGCATTAAACAATTCACAACGGTAGTCGCCGACAGCGGCGATATTGAATCCATTCGTAACTATCAGCCTCAGGACGCGACCACCAACCCTTCCCTGCTGCTGAAGGCCGCAAGCCTTGAGCATTACCAGCATCTGTTCACCGATGCGCTGGAATACGGCAAAAAACGCGGCAGCACGCAAAAAGAACAGGTGGCGGAAGCGAGCGACAAACTGGCCGTCAATGTGGGTGCGGAAATTCTGAAAAGCATTCCGGGGCGCGTCTCAACCGAAGTGGACGCCCGTCTGTCGTTCGACAAAGAAAAAAGCATCGCCAAAGCGCGTCGCCTGGTGGAGCTGTATCAGGAACAGGGCATCGATAAATCGCGCATTCTGATTAAGCTCGCCTCCACCTGGGAAGGTATTCGCGCCGCAGAAGAACTGGAAAAAGAAGGCATTCACTGCAACCTGACGCTGCTGTTCTCCTTCGCCCAGGCGCGCGCCTGTGCCGAAGCGGGGGTGTATCTTATCTCCCCGTTCGTGGGCCGTATCTATGACTGGTACAACACTCGCAAACCGATGGACCCGTATGTGGTTGATGAAGATCCCGGCGTGAAGTCGGTGCGTAACATCTACGACTACTACAAGCAGCATAACTACCAGACCATCGTGATGGGCGCGAGCTTCCGCCGTACCGAGCAGATCCTGGCGCTGGCGGGCTGCGACCGTCTGACCATCTCCCCTAACCTGCTGAAAGAGTTGCAGGAGAGCGATGCGCCGGTGGCGCGTAAGCTTATCCCGGCATCCCAGGGCTTTAACCGTCCGCAGCCGATGACCGAAGCCGAATTCCGCTGGGAGCATAACCAGGACGCGATGGCGGTCGAAAAACTGGCTGAAGGCATTCGCCAGTTCGCGGTTGACCAGCGTTCACTTGAAGATCTGCTTGCCGCCAAACTTTAACTTTTGCCATGGAGAGAAACATGTCTCGTCAGCTTTTAGCCAACGCTATCCGTGCGCTGAGCATGGATGCGGTTCAGAAAGCCAAATCCGGTCACCCCGGCGCGCCGATGGGGATGGCGGATATCGCCGAAGTGCTGTGGAATGATTTCCTCAAGCACAACCCGACTAACCCGACGTGGTATGACCGCGACCGCTTTATTCTTTCCAACGGCCACGCCTCGATGCTGCTCTACAGCCTGCTGCATCTTTCGGGCTATGACCTGCCGATGGAAGAGCTGAAAAACTTCCGCCAGCTGCACTCCAAAACACCGGGCCACCCGGAAATCGGCTATACGCCGGGCGTGGAAACCACCACCGGGCCGCTCGGTCAGGGACTCGCGAATGCCGTGGGTCTGGCGATTGCCGAGAAAACGCTCGCGGCGCAGTTCAACCGCCCGGGCCATGAGATTGTCGATCACAATACCTATGTGTTTATGGGCGACGGCTGCCTGATGGAAGGTATCTCCCATGAGGTCTGCTCGCTCGCGGGCACGCTGGGTCTTGGCAAGCTGATTGGCTTCTACGATCACAACGGCATTTCCATTGATGGCGAGACCGAGGGCTGGTTTACCGACGACACCGCCAAACGTTTTGAAGCCTACCACTGGCACGTGGTGCATGAGATTGACGGCCACGATCCAGAGGCTATCAAACGCGCCATCGAAGAGGCGAAACAGGTTACCGATAAACCGTCGCTGATTATCTGTCGCACCGTGATTGGCTTCGGCTCGCCGAACAAAGCGGGCAAAGAGGAATCCCACGGCGCGGCGCTTGGCGAAGAAGAAGTGGCGCTGACCCGTAAACAGCTCAGCTGGAACTACCCGCCGTTCGAAATCCCGGATGAGGTTTACAAAGGCTGGGATGCGAAAGAAAAAGGCCGCCAGGTTGAAGCGAGCTGGAACGAGAAATTCGCCGCGTATCAGGAAGCTTACCCGGAGCTGGCGGCCGAGTTTAACCGCCGTATGGGCGGTGAAATGCCGGAAAACTGGCAGCAGGTGACGCAGGAGTACATCGAAAAACTCCAGGCGGAACCGGCGAAAATCGCCTCCCGTAAGGCGTCTCAGAACGCGCTGAACGTCTATGGCCCGGTACTGCCGGAGTTGCTCGGCGGCTCGGCGGATCTGGCACCGAGCAACCTGACTATCTGGTCGGGCTCGACATCGCTGAAAGAAGATCCGGCGGGCAACTATATTCACTACGGCGTGCGCGAATTCGGCATGACGGCGATCGCTAACGGCATCGCCCATCACGGCGGCTTTGTGCCCTACACCGCCACCTTCCTGATGTTCGTCGAATACGCCCGCAACGCGGCGCGCATGGCGGCGCTGATGAAGGCGCGGCAGATTATGGTTTATACCCATGACTCTATCGGCTTAGGGGAAGACGGCCCGACGCACCAGGCGGTGGAGCAGCTCGCGAGCCTGCGCCTGACGCCGAACTTCAGCACCTGGCGTCCGTGTGACCAGGTGGAAACCGCGGTGGCGTGGAAAGCCGCTATCGAGCGTCACAATGGCCCGACGGCGCTGATCCTCTCCCGTCAGAATCTGGCGCAGATCGAGCGCTCGCCGCAGCAGCTGAAAGATGTGGCGCGCGGCGGGTATATCCTGAAAGACGCGGGCGGCAAACCGGATCTGATCCTGATTGCCACCGGGTCGGAAGTGGAAATCGCCGTTCAGGCGGCAGAAAAACTGCGCGGCGACGGCGTGGCGGTGCGTGTGGTATCGCTGCCGTCGACTGATGTCTTTGACGCGCAGGATGAAGCCTACCGTGAATCGGTGCTGCCGTCTGACGTCAGCGCGCGCGTGGCGGTGGAAGCGGGCATCGCCGATTACTGGTACAAATATGTCGGCCTGAAAGGCGCTATCGTCGGTATGACCGGCTATGGCGAATCCGCGCCCGCGGAGAAACTCTTCCCGTACTTCGGCTTTACCGTCGAAAACGTGGTAGAAAAAGCCCGCAAAGTGCTTGGCAAATAAGCCAGCCTTAACGGGCTGACGCCGATCGTTTAAGCGTACCTGAACGATCCTGCCAGTAAGAAATAAGCCAGAGTCAGTTTCCTGATTCTGGCTTTTTTATGACTGCACACGATATGGATTTCGTTATCCGTTCAGCTTTAAATCACATAAAGCTTAAGTGAACGGCATTACGGCAGATGCCTGGGGTTATTCTTTACAGGCCGCTTTCAGCAGCAGACTTCGCGCGAGTGATGGCGCCGGCGTTAAATATTGGATGCTCATAGTTATCGGTGACATCGCAGACTCGGTATATCTTCCAGATGTCTGACTCCCGACGAACAAAAACTTCCAGCTCTAATTTTTTCCCGCCTTCCCTGCCAATCCATACCGGCATTACCTCGCCCCCCATGAACGGCCTGGCGGCACCGACAGTTAGCGCCGATATCCATGATGGATCATAGTCCTGTGCATAAGCGAAGTAATCCGAGCCAATCAGGTCTTGTTCTGATATCGACTCGATATCCTCCAGTCTCTTGAGCGTGTCGGCAGAAACATATTCGCGCAAATCAGACGGCGAATATTGATTGTCGCTACTTGTAAGAGACATCAGATAAGTAGAATAAAAAGAATGTACTCGCGTCGGCGCGCTCTGTTCCGGCTTAACTGCGCAAGCGGAGAGCAAGAAAGCGCATAACATTATTACTGCTCGCATCAATTCATCCTGTATATTTTGAAAGCCGGTTGGGCGGCGCGATACCCTGGGCCCGGGTACATACTGCGTTGCCTGAAATCGGAGATCCACTGCGTGCCATCATACATTGTCATATGCCCGCTCGGGTTCCCTCCGGGATACGGCTGAATCACAGCAACATCGCCGCTCAATAATGTTGAGCCCGGCGGGACTTCACGAAATCCAGCGCGCAGTAATGCAGGCCCGTAATCTTTGGCGTTTAGCGTTCTCTCCAGCCGTATGCCGCCAGCAGTTATCGCCTCCCTTGTAAAGGTCGCACATTCGTTATGTGAATGACCATGCGCGCGGGAGCGGAGGTGCGAAATAGCAACGTCTTTATTCCAGTTCATTTTTAGTTCCTTTAAGCATGAAAAATGGAATTATTACGTTAACCATAAATATTTAGTGGGATAAAAAATGCTGAAATTATCCCACGTAAAATGATTATTTCCGGATTCGGCCCGGCAGAACTCGCCTGCAAGCAAACAGGATCGAACGGGTGCCTCTCGCCCCTCGGCGCAAGGGTTTTAAATTAGCCTTAACAGGCTGGCTTTTATTTCCGGCGCGGTTTTATTTCAGGACGTTCAGCGTCTCGGCGCTTTTGTTTATCACAATATCTTCCGTTTTCTCATCCCACTGCGCCTGCGAGACAATCACCTGCCCAGGATGCTCTGGGTCTCGCGTCACCAGCGACGTGCCATCCACATCCTCCTGCACGTTCAGGTTCATGGAAAACGAGGGAATCGCTTTTACCCACTGCTGTTGCTGAACGTCATAGAGATAGGTCGCCCGCCAGGCGCTGCTCCACCATTCGGGATAAATCAGCGCGCGGTCACGTCCGCTGTCGTCAAGGTTGGAGAGCACCTCGACGCCGCCACCGATGCAGGAGGGAATTGCTGCCGGTTTGATCGCCGGATCGCTGTTCCACAGCTGGCACTCACACTCACCGCTTTCATCGCAGACGCCGTTGGTTTTCGGGTCATGCGCCGTCAGCCAGGCGTAGCTTTTGGCGGTGCCGTTAAACCGCCCGCCCGCCAGGCGGTAATCGCGCGTTTTCTGGCGATTCGCCTCGGTTATCCAGTCGGTTTCTTCGCTGATGCGCCAGCCTGCGGCCTGTTTCGTTAAGGTGAGCTGCGCCGGGTAGTTGCGCGGCGTTTGCGGCTCAAGCCCCACCTGTTTCACAAACGTGGCCTGTACGGCAAGCGGCTGCCCGTCCTGTTCGGTGAGCGTGATATTGCTGATGATGGCCTGCGCGTAGTGCGGATGTTTTTGCACGAAGGCGGCGTTTTCCTGGATAACGGCGTCGCGCGCAAGCGCTTTGCCGTACCAGCTGACCTGTTCGCCATAAAGCGCCGCGCCTGCCTGGGCGGAGGGATGATTTTTAAACTCGTTCCAGCGCGCGACCAGCGCGTTCGCGTCGCGCTCGTCCTGTGGTGTCATCGCGGCACTGGCGCAAAGCGTCAGTCCTGTGAGCGCCAGTCCGAGAACCGCGCGCAGCCCCTGTGTGAAAGCCATACATTCCCTGCCATTGTTATTGGTTATGTTAAGCCACAGGAATATACGCAAAAACGCGCGCCGCCAGAAGCGGGATTATTGAGTCACCCAGAGCGTCGGCCAGGCGTCCGGACCGTGCCAGTTGTCGCAGCTTGGCTCTTCGGCGTAACGCACCAGGCGAAACCGCTGGCCGTCGAAGCGCCAGCGCGTCGCGACGCCGCAGTCGCCGAGGCCGCGGCCTTTGGAGAGCGTGGTCAGTTCTTTGGTTTTTTCATCGAAGCTCGCGTTCATCAGCTCCAGCTCTTGCTCTTTATCGGCAGGCAGGAACGGCAGGCGCAGGCGCACCATGCGCGAGGCAAACGGCTTCTGGCGCGACACCAGCCAGGCGAGATCCACCGTGTTGTAAGCACCCGCTTCACAGCTGATTATCATCAGCGCCGTGTCGTCAGTAAGCGCGGAAATACGCACTTCGCGGCGCATCGGATCAAGCGAGCACTGGCTGTTGGTCATCCGCCAGGTGCCGTAATCGAGCAGTTCGTTCAGCTCGTCGTGAGAGAGCGGCGTCGGCGTCGGGTTGGTGATTTTGACGCCCTTTAACGCAGGCGCAGGCGGCACGCTGAGCGGCGGGTTGTTGCCCTTTTTGATCCACGCGGTTTCGCTGCCGACGCGCTTTTGCTGGGCATCGATAAACAGCAACGCGGCTTTCAGCCCGTCGAGCGACAAACGCCCCGGCCCGTCTTTCAGCGTAATGACCGACGATTCTTTAATCTGATCGAGAAAATCGATAATGGTGGTCGGGTCGTCCGTCATCAGGCGGCGCGGCATATCACGCCATTTGCTGCCCGCCGGCACCAGCGTTTTGCCATCCAGCAGGAGACGCGGGGCAAGCGGCGGCGCTTTATTCACGGCGGCCTCCGGTTTGCCCGCCTCGATGCGCAGCGACGCGTCGGGTTTCGCACCGGCGCTACGCGACAGCGTCATCACCAGATCCTGATGGCCGCCGACGTTACGGGCCGTGCAGAAATTCTGGTTATTGCAGGTCACCTGCCAGTCACTAAAAATCTTCTGCGCGGGCGCAGCCCAGAGCGGCGAGGCGAGCAGCAAAGAACAGCTAAAGAGTGACAGCAGACGAAAAAGCATGAACGGCGCGTATCCCGGGCGTAAACAGCGGTAGAAGAAACGCGCCTATCTTCGTTGCCCTGCACGGGCGGCTCAATCGGATTTATCGGATAGCAATATCCGTAATACCGCCTCTTATTGTGAGGGAAATCAGTCCATTATTCCGCGTAGCTGAAGATGCTGAAGCAGCAGCACCGTTTTCGCATCGCGAATCACGCCTTGTCTGACTTTTTCCAACGCTTCACTGAAGGGCATTTCCAGCACTTCTATCTCTTCATCTTCCACGCCGCCGCCTTCGTTCGCGCGTGAGGCATCGTCATATTCCGCAATAAACAGATGGATAAGTTCGGTAACGCCGCCAGGCGAGGTATAAAGCTCAAAGACTTTCTCCGCCGCGTTCACGCGGTAGCCAGTTTCCTCGATGGCCTCTTTGCGAATGCAGACTTCCGGCTCGTCATCGTCAAGAAGCCCCGCACACGCCTCAATCAGCATCCCGTCCGGGTTACCGTTAACCCAGGTGGCGACGCGAAACTGACGGATCAACACGACGCTTTTTTTCTCGCGGTTATACAACAGTACGGCAGCGCCGTTGCCGCGATCGTAGACTTCGCGCTTGTGGCGGACCACTTCGCCATCTTTTCGCGTCAGATCGTAGGTAATATTGCGCAGAACAAAATAGTTTTCCGACAGAATTTTATCTTTTATCAGTTCGACATTTAACGACATAGCGACTCCATAAACGCCTGGTGTGGGGTGAATAGTACGACCCGAAACGCCATTTGTCGCCCCCGGCGCGTCGCCGGAATAACGGCGCTTTTTCCGGTATTCTGCCCATTGCCGGCGGCGTCTGGCGGTTAAGCTTACGCACAGGCTATGGTTTATCCAGCCGCAACGCAGAAAAAACCCACAGAGCGGAGTAAGCATGTCGCAAATTATCCCCTGGCACGTTCTTATCGTTGACGATCACCCGCTGATGCGTCGCGGCCTGCGACAGTTGCTTGAAACCGATGCGCGGTTTCGGGTGACGGGCGAAGCAGGCAGCGGCGAAGAAGCGATAGCGCAGGCGCGGGCGCTTTCCCCGGACGTCATTTTGCTGGATCTGAATATGCGGGGTTTAAGCGGGCTGGATACGCTGACGATGCTGCGCCGCGACGGCGTGAACGCACGGATTATCGTACTGACGGTCTCTGATGCGCAAAGCGATATTTTTGCCATGACCGATGCGGGCGCTGACGGCTATCTGCTGAAAGACAGCGAACCGGAAGCGCTGCTGGAGGCCATCCGGGCCGGTGCGGCGGGTGCTGGCGCGTTCAGCGAGCAGGTGCAGGCGTATCTGCTCGCGCGCAAGCCTGATGAGCAACGCGACGCGCCGTTTGCGCTGCTGACCGGGCGCGAGCTTGACGTGTTGCAGGAAGTGGCGCGCGGGCTCTCCAATAAGCAGATTGCGTCAGCGTTACAGATCTCGGAAGAGACGGTAAAAGTGCATATTCGCAATTTACTGCGCAAACTTAACGTGCGTTCGCGCGTCGCGGCGACCGTCCTTTTTCTGGGCTCCCGGAGCGCGTAAGGGTCTGCGCGGCGTCGCGCGAGATAATTTACATTATCTCCTTATTTTCTCCACGTTTGTTGTGTGCCCTGAGGCTACAGTGATTGCGGCTACCAATAATAACGACGCTAAGCATTTAAGAGGTCCCGACTCGCATGGCGAATTTCTTTATCGATCGCCCGATTTTTGCCTGGGTGCTGGCAATTCTCATCTGCCTGACCGGCACACTGGCGATATTTTCACTTCCCGTTGAGCAATATCCCGAACTGGCACCGCCTAACGTGCGCATCACGGCAAACTACCCTGGCGCCTCCGCCCAGACGCTGGAAAATACCGTTACGCAGGTTATCGAACAGAACATGACCGGCCTCGATAACCTGATGTATATGTCGTCGCAAAGCAGCGCCACCGGCCAGGCGACCGTGACGCTGAACTTCAAGGCAGGCACCGACCCGGATGAAGCGGTCCAGCAGGTGCAAAACCAGCTGCAATCCGCGCTGCGAAAGCTCCCCCAGGCCGTACAGACGCAGGGCGTGACGGTGCGCAAAACCGGCGATACCAACATTCTGACTATCGCCTTTGTCTCCACCGATGGCAGCATGGATAAGCAGGATATCGCTGACTACGTGGCGAGTAATATTCAGGAGCCGCTCAGCCGTATCAACGGCGTCGGGGATATCGACGCTTACGGCTCGCAGTACGCGATGCGCATCTGGCTCGACCCGGACAAGCTCACCAGCTTTCAGCTCACCACGGCGGATGTGGTGGCAGCGATTAAATCGCAAAACAGCCAGATAGCGGTCGGCCAGCTCGGCGGCACGCCGTCTGTGGATAATCAGGCGCTGAACGCCACCATCAACGCGCAGTCGCTGTTACAGACGCCGGAGCAGTTTCGCGATATCACGCTGCGCGTGAATCAGGACGGCTCGACCGTCACGCTTGGCGACGTGGCAACCGTCGAAATGGGGGCCGAGAAATATGATTATCTGAGCCGCTATAACGGCAAAGCGGCGTCGGGGCTTGGCGTGAAGCTCGCCTCAGGCGCTAATGAGATGGAAACGGCGCAACTGGTGCTGAACCGCCTCGACGAGCTGTCGCACTATTTCCCGCACGGGCTGGAATATAAAGTCGCGTATGAGACCACGTCTTTCGTGAAAGCCTCGATTACCGACGTGGTGAAGACGCTGCTTGAAGCGATCGCGCTGGTGTTTCTGGTGATGTATCTCTTTTTGCAGAATTTCCGCGCCACGCTGATCCCGACCATCGCGGTGCCAGTGGTGCTTCTAGGCACTTTCGCGGTGCTCTACAGCTTCGGCTACAGCATTAATACCCTGACGATGTTCGCGATGGTGCTGGCGATAGGTCTGCTGGTGGATGACGCTATCGTAGTTGTGGAAAACGTCGAGCGCATCATGAGCGAAGAGGGGCTGTCGCCGCGCGCCGCCACGCGTAAATCGATGGGCCAGATCCAGGGCGCGCTGGTGGGTATCGCCATGGTGCTCTCGGCGGTGTTTATCCCGATGGCGTTTTTCGGCGGCACCACCGGCGCGATTTACCGCCAGTTCTCCATCACGATTGTCTCGTCGATGGTGCTGTCGGTGCTGGTCGCGATGATCCTCACCCCTGCCCTGTGCGCCACGCTGCTTAAGCCGCTGAAAAAAGGCGAACACCACGGTTCGCGCGGCTTTTTCGGCTGGTTTAACCGCACCTTTGAGCGCAGCGCGCTGCGTTATGAATCCGCCGTCGGGAAGATTTTACAGCGCAGCCTGCGCTGGATTTTGCTCTACGCCCTGCTGCTCGGCGGCATGGTGTTTCTCTTTTTACGCCTGCCCACGTCGTTTCTGCCGCAGGAGGATCGCGGCATGTTTATTACGTCAGTCCAGTTGCCCTCTGGCTCCACCCAGCAGCAGACGCTGAAAGTGGTGCAGCAGGTGGAGCGGTATTTCTTTGAGAAAGAAAAAGCCAACGTCGCCTCGGTGTTCGCGACCGTCGGCTCCGGCCCCGGCGGCAACGGCCAGAACGTGGCACGTATGTTTGTACGCCTGAATCCGTGGGAGGATCGCGACCCGGACACCGGCAGCGCGGATGCCATCATTGAGCGCGCCACGCAGGCTTTTCGCCATATTAAAGAGGCGCGCGTGTTCGCGAGCAGCCCGCCTGCCATCAGCGGCCTTGGCAGCTCCGCCGGGTTTGATATGGAGCTTCAGGATCACGCCGGGCTTGGGCATGACGCGCTAATGCAGGCGCGCGATCGCCTGCTCGATATGGCAAGCCAGGAGCCTGCGCTGACCCGCGTGCGCCACAACGGCCTGGATGACAGCCCGCAGTTGCAGATAGACATCGATCAGCGCAAAGCCCAGGCGCTCGGCGTTTCCATTGACGATATTAACGACACGCTGCAAACCGCGTGGGGCTCAAGCTATGTGAACGACTTTATGGATCGCGGGCGCGTGAAAAAGGTCTATGTGCAGTCGGCCGCGAAATACCGGATGCTGCCGGAAGATATTACGCGCTGGTATGTGCGCAACCAGGCGGGTGCAATGGTGCCGTTCTCGGCCTTTGCGACGTCGCGCTGGGAAACCGGCTCGCCGCGCCTTGAGCGCTACAACGGCTATTCAGCGCTGGAGATTGTCGGCGAGGCGGCACCGGGCGTCAGTACCGGCACCGCGATGGACGTGATGGAGAAACTGGTGAGCCAGTTGCCGACTGGCTTTGGCCTGGAGTGGACGGCGATGTCGTACCAGGAGCGGCTTTCCGGCTCGCAGGCGCCTGCCCTTTACGCGCTCTCGCTGCTGGTCGTGTTCCTGTGCCTCGCCGCGCTGTATGAGAGCTGGACGGTGCCGTTCTCGGTCATGCTGGTGGTGCCGCTCGGCGTAATTGGCGCGCTGCTCGCCACCTGGCTGCGCGGGCTTGAGAACGACGTCTATTTCCAGGTGGGGCTGCTGACGGTCATCGGGCTTTCCGCCAAGAACGCGATACTGATTGTCGAATTCGCCAATGAGATGAACAGCAAAGGCCACGAGCTTATCGCCGCGACGCTCGATGCCTGCCGCCAGCGCCTGCGGCCGATTTTAATGACGTCGCTGGCGTTTATTTTCGGCGTGCTGCCGATGGCGACCAGCAGCGGCGCAGGCTCCGCCAGCCAGCACGCGGTGGGTACCGGCGTGATGGGCGGGATGATTTCCGCGACCCTGCTGGCAGTTTTCTTCGTGCCGCTGTTTTTTGTGCTGATCCGCAGACGTTTTCCGCTTAAGCCTGCGCCGGAAGAATAACCCTGAAAAGAAAAAGGCGACCTTAACGGTCGCCTTTTGGTATGTTCAGTGAGTGGAATCACTGCTGTGTGTCTATTAAAGCGATGTGCTCTTGCTTATTGCTGGACTTATTTACGAAGCATCGCTTCAATAAAATCTTTCCAGTTCCCCAGTTCATGTTCAATCATAATGACCTCTCTTATTATTGTTTGCATGGTACAAAAATAATGACGCGGAGTGAAGACAATTTAACCAATCGAATTGATAAGCCTCCCTCATGTATTTGTTATCGGCTTACAGTTCACTATGACGAGGATAAGTTTTCTGTTGTGTGACGGCTGGCAATATTCGGGAATTTTTTACTGAAAAAGAGGCAACCTGGCATGCGCATCATCACAAATCAAGACCATAAAACGCCTGACTGGCAGGCGCTGGCGACGCTGATTGAACGAGCGGGGCTCGGCGCGCGCGACGCGCAGGAGGTCGAACGCTGCTACCGCAATAGCACCTTCTGCTGGTACGGATTTCACGAGGGAAAGCTGGTCGCGACCGCGCATGCGATTAGCGATCTGACATGGTCCAGTTACGTCGCCGATATTGTTGTCGATCCCGATTATCAGGGCCGCGGTTTCGGGAATCAATTAATGGACGAGATCCTCGAAACACTTTTACCTTTTGGTAAAGTTTTTATCTATGCAGTTTTAGATAAAGTCGCATTTTATAAAAAATATCAATTCCGCGAATTAACCAGCGGAATGGTCTGCGCCACCGATGAAAAATTATTCAAAATGCACGAACAGGGATATATACGCTAACCATAATTGTCAGTGATGCGTTATATTAGCAGGCTATTGTTTACCCTATTATCTGTTCGGATAATTTGTTTAACTGGACCGATTTTGGACAAAAGGATTCAATTATGGTCGTGATGTACGGCATTAAAAACTGCGACACCATTAAAAAAGCCCGCCGCTGGCTTGAAAATAATCACGTCGATTATCAATTTCACGACTACCGTACCGACGGCCTTGATGCACAAATGATGCATAAATTTATCGCTGAGCTGGGCTGGGAGGCGCTGCTGAATACTCGCGGTACCACATGGCGTAAACTCGACGAGGCGCAACGCGCGGCAATTACCGACGCCGACAGCGCGGCCGCGCTGATGCTGGAAATGCCTGCAATCATCAAACGACCATTGCTCTGCGCGCCGGGTAAGCCTATGCTGCTTGGTTTCAGTGAATCCACCTACCAGCACTATTTTAACGAGGTCTAGTGTTATGTCTTGCCCGGTTATTGAGCTGACGCAGCAGCTAATTCGTCGCCCTTCTCTGAGCCCCGATGACGCGGGCTGTCAGGCGCTGCTGATTGAGCGGCTGCAGGCCGTAGGGTTTACGGTTGAGCCGATGAATATCGGCGACACGCAGAATTTCTGGGCATGGCGCGGCACCGGCGAGACGCTGGCCTTCGCGGGGCATACCGATGTGGTGCCGGCGGGCGATGTCGAGCGCTGGATCAATCCGCCGTTTGAACCGACCATTCGTGACGGGATGCTGTTTGGCCGCGGCGCGGCGGACATGAAAGGCTCGCTGGCGGCGATGGTGGTGGCGGCGGAGCGGTTTGTCGCGCAGCATCCGCACCATCGCGGGCGTCTGGCGTTTCTGATCACCTCTGATGAAGAGGCGAGCGCCACCAACGGCACCGTGAAAGTGGTCGAAGCGCTGATGGCGCGCGGCGAACGTCTCGATTATTGCCTGGTGGGCGAGCCCTCCAGCAGCGAAGTGGTCGGCGATGTGGTGAAGAATGGCCGTCGCGGCTCGCTCACCTGCAACCTGACCATTCACGGCGTGCAGGGCCACGTGGCGTATCCGCATCTGGCGGATAACCCGGTACATCGCGCCGCGCCGATGCTCAATGAGCTGGTCGGTATCGAGTGGGATCGCGGCAATGAATTTTTCCCGCCGACCAGCATGCAGATCGCCAATATTCAGGCGGGCACCGGCAGCAATAACGTGATTCCGGGCGATCTCCACGTACAGTTTAACTTCCGCTTCAGCACCGAGCTGACCGACGAGATGATTAAACAGCGCGTCGTGGCGCTGCTGGAGAAATATCAGCTGCGCTACACGCTGGACTGGTGGCTCTCCGGCCAGCCGTTCTTAACCGCGCGCGGTAAACTGGTCGATGCGGTGGTGAACGCCGTTCACCACTATAATGAAATTAAACCGCAGCTGCTGACCACCGGCGGCACGTCCGACGGGCGCTTTATCGCCCGCATGGGCGCGCAGGTGGTGGAGCTTGGGCCGGTCAACGCGACGATTCACAAAATCAACGAATGCGTGAAAGCGTCCGACCTGCAGCTGCTGGCCCGTATGTATCAACGCATTATGGAGCAGCTCGTCGCCTGACGCGCGCTCTCAAGACGAGGATAACGTCATGGAATGGCTCGGAAAATATTGGTGGGTGCTGGTGCTGGTGTTTCTGCTCGGCGTCCTGCTGAACGTGATTAAAGATTTAAAACGGGTGGATCATAAGAAGTTTATGGACAACCGCCCGGAACTGCCGCCCCACCGCGATTTTAACGATAAGTGGGACGACGAAGAAGACTGGCCGAAGAAGAAGTAAGCGCCTGCTTATTCTCTCCAGCCTCTCCGTCAGGCAGCCCGCCTGACGGAGCACCCCGCGTTACATCATCTGAATCACATCGTCATCGCCAGGCTTACCGCCGCTTAACGCCTCATCAAAATAGTGCTTCGGCACGGTATAGCGCAGATGATCGAGCGCTAACTGCATGCTGCGGTTATCGATCGCATGCCCCAGATCCTCAACGATATCAAGCGTGACGTCGCCACCGGCGCGCAGCAGCGCATCCGCCGCCGCCTGAGCGTAGCGGGAATCGATCACCTCATCGTCTTCGCCGTGGATCAGATGCACCGTGGTGGCGGTCGACGCCGTCGTCGGCAACTCAGCAAAGCGTCCGTTAAACGCAATAACGCGAGAAGCCAGACCAGGCGCGGCTTTCACCCCTTCCAGCACCATAATCGCGCCCTGCGAAAAGCCGATCAGCGCCGTGGCGGCCGGGCTAACGCCACTTTCGCGCTGCCAGTGGCGCACGGTGTCGATAAAGGTGGGCATAATTTCATCCACCCGCTGCTGGCGGTTGGATTCGCTGACGCCCTGCACGGAAAACCACTCTCTTCCCGGCGCCGGACCGCTCGGCGCGGGGCCACCCACGCTGACCACCAGCGCATCCGGGAACAGCGGCGCGAAATAGCTGCCTATCTCGCCCATCGCCACCGGGTTATCCCCGACGCCGTGGAACAGCAGCAGCAGTTGTCTGGCAGGCAGTTCAGGGCTCTGAACCACAAAATGATCATGTCTCATGGCACTCTCCTTCATGGGTTACAGCCAGTTTACGCCGGCCTGAACAGATGACCATCGCAATTCATTGATGGACTTAGTGGAAAAATTGCCATTGCATGAGTTGCGCGTTTAAGGTCGCGGCACGCGGCGCATCAAGCGCGTCCAGCGCCAGCGCGGTTTCCTGACGCAGCGCGGCAAGCAGCGCTTTTCGCCCGGAAAGCCCGAGCTTACGGCAGAGCACATCCACCGGCATTTGCAGCGCCAGTCGCCCGCGTAGCGCCTGCAACGTCTGCGGGCTCGCCTCAAGCAACCGGTAGAGCGGGCCGAGAGAGGTTTCCAGCGGGCGATGCGCGAACGCGAATCCGGCGAGCGCTAACCAGTCATCACTATTAAGGGTAGCCTGGGGTGCGGGCGTTAGCGGCAGCGTTTCATCCACCCAGCGCTGAAGCAGCGTCGCATCGCGCGCCAGCCGCTGGTGTTCTTCACGCACGAGCCGCGCGCCCGCCGCACTCAGCGCCACGAGCGCCATCGCGTTATAGCAGCCGCTGCTGGCCTCGCGATGGCTGCCAAAACGCAACAGCGTAAAACCGCAGCGCTGCCAGAAGCGCCACAGCGCAGGCGTATAGCCGAAACTCACGGAAAGATAGTCGCAGCCTTCAGGCGCCTGCGCGCGCGCCTGCTCAATCAACTGGCGTCCAATGCCTTCGCGCTGGCGGCCCGGATGCACCGCCACGCGGCTAACGCGCAGGCCAACAAGCGTTGCCGCCAGCGGATCGCCACCGTGCGCCGAAAGCGACTGCGCCACCAGATTGCCGCGCGGACGGCGATAACCGGCCCACACCGCCTGGCTCAGCGCCGCATCAAGACCGCCTTCCGTCACTAACCACAGCGCGCCGACGGTCTCGCCGCCCGCCTCGGCGGCGATAAAAGACTGCCCCGGCGCATCCATCATCCGGCGCAGATCGAGCGGCGACGTGCGATAGTGCGCGCCAGCCAGCAGCCGGTACAGCGCGGCCGCGCGCTCGGGCCGGGTTTGCCAGTCTTTCTGCGAAACAGAATAAAAGCGTACGTCGCCTGCGGGCGTGCGGGCGAAATCGTCATCCTCAAACAGCAGCGCCTGACTGACCAGCCGCTCCAGCGGATCGTCCTGCGCCCAACGCACCGGCGTACTCAGCGTGCGGTAGCGCAGGCCGTCGATGCCCGCGCAGAATTTCAGCAGGAAACCGCGCCCGGTGCCTTCATAGCCCTGCACGGTGCTGGTCAGAAGCGTGGCGGGAAACGCCCGCACCAGTTTTTGCAGCACCTGGCCAGGGAGCGCCGCGGCTTCATCAACAACCAGCCAGTCGCAGGGCGCGAGCGTGCCATCCTCAAGCGAGGCCAGCAGCGCGTCTGGTGCCATGAAGACAAATTTCTCGCCCGCGTGCGCGGCGATAACCTCCGCCGAGGCGCGCGACGGCGCGGTCACCAGCGCCCTGCCCGGCAGCGCGCGAATAAACATGCCAGCGAGCGCCGATTTACCGCGCCCGCGCGCAGCGGTGATTACCGTCACGCCATTAGTGGTGGTTAATAACTCATCCAATAGCCGCGCCTGTTCCTGTTGCGGCTCGCCGCAGGCCGGGTGCCAGCGCGGGCGCGGCGCAGACGGGCTTAACGGTAACAGCTGCTCCTGACGCCAGCAGATAACGTCAGGATCATCAAGAAAAAGCCGTTGAAGATGATGGATAAAATGCGGGGTAGAGATGGGCTCCCGGCTGTCGCTCCAGCGGCAGGAATCGTTATCCACGCGCGTGGGCCAGGCCTGCCACGGCGGCGTCAGCAGTACCAGCCAGCTGCCCGCTTTCAGCGTGCCTGCGAGCGCGGCAAATGCCGCAGCGTCAAAACCGCTACGGGCATCAAAGACCGCATGCAGGTATTCGCGCCCGAGCAGCGTATTGACAGCACCCGGCGCGCCGTTGAGCGCCATCTCCGGCTCGGTGCCTACCCACAGCCAGTCGCCGGGCAGAGCGTTCGCCAGCTGTCGCGCCTGCTGTGAGCTCCAGGTTTCATCACCGCTTAACACTAACAGGCGGCGGATGCCCGCCGCCGCCATCTGCGCCGTCAGCGTGGCGAGACTGTCATTCACGTCAACCGGCCTGCGTTACAGCGCGTTGCCAAAGGTGTTGCACTGGGCCGGGTCGCCGCTGTCAAAACCGCGTTTAAACCAGCTGTAGCGCTGATCGGACGTACCGTGGGTAAAGCTGTCCGGCACCACGCGCCCCTGACTCTGCTGCTGAAGGCGGTCATCGCCGATCGCCTGGGCGGCGTTCAGTGCCTCCTGCAAATCGCCGGTTTCCAGCACGCCCTCTTTCTGCATCGCATTGCCCCAGACGCCCGCAAAACAGTCCGCCTGTAACTCAAGGCGCACCGAGAGGCGGTTCACTTCGGTCTGAGAGGCGTTTTGCTGGAGCTGGCGCACTTTCGGCTCAATGCCGAGCAGCTTCTGCACATGGTGGCCCACTTCGTGCGCGATGACGTAGCCCTGCGCGAAATCGCCGCCTGCGCCAAGTTTCTCTTTCATTTCGTCATAGAAAGAGAGATCGATATACACGGTGCTGTCCGCCGGGCAGTAGAACGGGCCCATCACCGACTGGCCAGTGCCGCACCCCGTGCGGGTGGCACCGCGGTACATGACAAGTTTCGGCTCCTGATAGGTACGGCCCATTTTCTGGAATTGCTGGCCCCAGCTCTCTTCGGTGGTGCCGAGAATCACCGAGGTGAATTTCGCCGCTTCGTCGTCGTTCGGGCTGATGGAGCGCGACGCCTGCTGGCTGACCGGCGCGCCGCCGGTGAGAAGCCCGGTGAGATCGACACCGTAATAGCTGGCGACCACCACAACCACCAGCAGTACCAGCCCACCCTTCCCGGCAGGCAGGCGGAATCCGCGCCCGCCCATCATCGGCGAACTGCTGTTTCTTCTGTCTTCGACGTTGTCGCTTTCGCGACGTCCTTGCCAACGCATACTCTGACCTCATCACTCTCAATTATTATGATAATGATCGTAGGTGGTTCAGGCGCGCTTTACCATAAGAAAACGGGGGAAGGCGCAGGGTATGAGGGCCATACCCTGCGAAAATGCGAAGGAAAAGCTTAGTCGAGATTCACGCCAAGACGGCGCGCAACTTCTTCGTAGGCTTCGATAAGGCCGCCCAGGCTCTGACGGAAGCGGTCTTTGTCCATTTTGTCCATGGTTTGTTTATCCCACAGACGCGCGCCGTCCGGCGAGAACTCATCGCCCAGCGTCACTTCACCTTTGAAGAGACCAAACTCCAGCTTGAAGTCGACCAGGATCAGGCCCGCGTCGTCAAAGAGCTTTTTCAGCACGTCGTTGGCTTTATAGGTCAGTTCTTTCATGCGCGCGAGGTTTTCCTGGCTCACCCAGCCGAACGTTTCGCAGTAGGATTCGTTGACCATCGGATCGTGCATCGCGTCGTTTTTCAGGAACAGGTCGAACAGCGGCGGATTGAGTTCGATGCCCTCTTCAATGCCGAGACGCTTCACCAGCGAGCCCGCCGCGCGGTTGCGGATAACGCACTCCACCGGCACCATGTCGAGCTTTTTTACCAGCGCTTCGGTATCAGAAAGCAGCCGTTCCATTTGCGTCGGGATACCCGCTTCAGCCAGTTTGCTCATAATGAAATAGTTAAACTTGTTGTTCACCATTCCCTTACGGTCAAACTGTTCAATGCGGGCGCCGTCGCCTGCTGACGTATCATTGCGGAACTCGAGCACCAACAGATCCGGGTTTTCCGTGCTGTATACGGTTTTCGCTTTGCCACGATACAACTCAGCTTGCTTTTGCATCTTTATTACTCCAGGTATGGTGACCGCTCGCGCGGCCTGAGGATTTATCACAAAACTTGCCATTTTCTGGCGACGCACACGTTTGCGTCCACCACAGAAAAAAGGGCCGGAGTGATCCGGCCCTGCGTATTACTTGCTGAATGCAGCCTGGAAGGCGGCTACCAGCGCATCATTCTGCGACTGAGTCAGCGTATGGCCTTTCGGGTCAATGAACTGCAGGCTGGTGCGGTTATCGAGATCGCCGACCTGAAGTTTGTAATCGCCGTTAGAGAGGCCCGGATCGCGTGCGCCCAGCGCCTGCCAGTCACTGTCAGACAGCGCTTTGTAGGTCACGGCGACGCTGCCCGTTGAACGGGTGGAGTCGGTCACTTTCATGCCCACTTTGGCAAGCGTATCCGGCAGACGGTTCCAGACGGCGTTGAACGGCGCGCGCACCACCAGTACCGGCAGGCCGACATCGTCGGAACCGCTGGTGACGTCGATTTGCGACGCGCTGCGGTTATCGGCGGCGTTCTGACGCGCGGTCTCGTTTTTATCAAGACCGGAGGCAATGGCGTTCAGCATTTCGGCGCTGTAACGCTGCAATGAGGCGGTATCCGCCACCGGTTTGCCATCCTGCTCAAGATTGACGAGCTTCACCACCAGCGCCTGCTGATAGCCCTGCGGCTTCACGCTGACCTGATAGCGACCGCGATACTGCTGGTCTTCATCGGCGCGGTTCCACTGTACCCAGTCGGTGTTGAGCGTCTGAGCGGCGTCGTCGCGTTTTTCAATGGTGTAGTTGAGCGACTGCACGACGCTGACCACCTGCGGCCAGAGCGCACCGTTGCGGCCGCTTTCAAGCAGCAGCGTCGCGGTGTCGCCTGTGAACTGCGTACGCGCGCCACTGACCAGCGCCAGCGGCTGTGTGGGCGGGCGAATATCAAGCTGTTTGCCAACCGGGCCGTTGGTACGCGGGGTCGGGATGTTATAGTCGCCGTTCTGCACCGGCAGGATCATACCGGCCGGCGCGTGCAGTTCTGCCAGCGGAGCCGCGTCCAGATAGGACTCGTCGCCGCTCACCTGACGCTTGTAGCGCGAATCGGAACTACAGGCGGCGAGCAGCATCACCAGCGATACGGTTGCTACTTTCGCCACACGCGACTTCTGTACTGAGTAAGCCATCAAATCTCCCTAAACTTTACAGCAGGCCGGCATGCTTAAGCGCGGAGCCAACAATGTCGCGACCGGCATCGGTAATCGGCGTCATTGGCAGGCGCAGCGTATCGGTCGCCACAAGTCCCAACTCCTTACAGGCCCATTTCACCGGGACAGGATTGGGTTCGACAAATAATTTATGATGCAAAGGCATCAGGCGACGATTGATGATGCGCGCATCGTCAAACTTCCCTTCCGCCGCGAGCCGGCACATATCGGCCATATCGCGCGCTGCGACGTTGGTGGTAACAGAAATCACCCCGTGGCCGCCAAGCTGCATGAAATCCATCGCCGTGGCGTCGTCGCCGCTTAACAGCGCGAAATCCTCACTGACCAGCTCTTTGATCAGGTGAACGCGGCTTAAGTTCCCGGTCGCTTCTTTGATACCGACAATATTTTTAATTTTTGACAGACGACCTACCGTCTCCGGCAGCATATCGCAACCGGTACGGGACGGCACATTATAGAGGATCTGCGGCAGGTCGGTATGCTCCGCGATAGCTTTAAAATGCTGGAACAGGCCTTCCTGGGTCGGACGGTTGTAATACGGCGTAACGGTCAGACAGCCTGCGATGCCGCTGTCGTTGAAACGCTGAGTCAGGCTGATGGCCTCGGAAGTGGCGTTCGCGCCCGTGCCTGCGATAACCGGAATGCGGCCGTCGGCAAGTTCCAGTGTCATCATCACCACATCAGCATGCTCGTCATGGCTGAGCGTGGCGGATTCCCCGGTCGTCCCTACCGATACAATCGCCGACGTTCCGTTAGCGACATGGTAATCAATCAGTTTTTTCAGGCTCGCCCGGCAGACATTACCTTTTTCATCCATCGGCGTGATAAGCGCGACAATACTTCCCGTGAACATTGGCCATCCTCTGTGCAAACAAGAGCCTCAATGGTACGTTTGGTGCCGTAATAAAAGCAAGCGGCCAGGGCGCGCTATGCGGTTGTATGGCGGATTTTTTTATGGTTTCCTAAGGAATAATTCATCGTTTCAACAGGAAGCACAGGTTTGACATCCTCATCCCCCCATTATCTGGTGATTACCGCGCTGGGAGCCGACCGCTCGGGTATCGTTAACACTATCACCCGCCATGTCAGCAGTTGCGGCTGCAATATCGAAGATAGCCGTCTGGCGATGCTGGGAGAGGAGTTCACGTTCATCATGCTGCTGTCCGGAAGCTGGAACGCGATTACGCTGATTGAATCCACGCTGCCGCTCAAGGGCGCCGAGCTGGATTTGCTGATTGTGATGAAACGCACCACCGCCCGCCCTCGCCAGGCGATGCCGGCATCCGTCTGGGTGCAGGTCGAGGTGGAAGACTCGCCGCATTTGATTGAGCGCTTCACCGAACTGTTCCATTCCCACGACATGAATATCGCTGAACTTATCTCGCGCACGCAGCCTGCACAGGAAAATAAGTCCGCACAGCTCTATATTCAGATAACGGCGCACAGTCCGGCTTCACAGGATGCGACGATTATCGAACAGCCTTTCCGTCAACTCTGTACAGAGCTGGGCGCGCAAGGCACTATTAGCGTGGTTAATTATCCACAGCAAGATGAACAGGATGGAGTGTAGTGATGAATCCACTGAAAGCCGGTGATATCGCACCGAAATTTAGCTTGCCCGATCAGGACGGTGAACAAGTAAATTTGACCGACTTCCAGGGACAGCGTGTTCTGGTTTATTTCTATCCCAAAGCCATGACGCCGGGCTGCACCGTCCAGGCATGCGGGCTGCGCGATAACATGGATGACCTGAAAAAAGCGGGTGTGGAAGTGCTGGGCATCAGTACCGATAAACCTGAAAAGCTCTCGCGTTTCGCGGAAAAAGAGCTGCTTAATTTCACGCTGCTCTCGGATGAAGATCATCAGGTGAGCGACCAGTTTGGCGTCTGGGGTGAAAAGTCCTTTATGGGGAAAACCTACGACGGCATTCATCGCATCAGCTTTCTGATCGATGCCGAAGGAAAAATCGAGCATGTGTTCAACGATTTCAAAACCAGCAATCACCACGATGTGGTGCTGGCCTGGCTGAAAGAACACGCCTGACGTCACATTGCCGGGAGGCGTAACGCCTGCCCGGCCCGTATGACGTTACTCTTGCGCCGTCGGCGTGGTTTCCGGCCAGGCGTGAACCACCGCTTTAATCAGCGTCGCCAGCGGAATGGCGAAGAAAATCCCCCAGAAGCCCCACAGCCCGCCGAAAATCACCACCGAGAGAATAATTACCAGCGGATGCAGATTGACCGCTTCGGAGAACAGCACCGGCACCAGCACGTTGCCATCCAGCCCCTGAATAATCAGATAGACCGCAAAGCAGCTCCAGAACTCCGTGCCCATGCCGAACTGAAACAGCGCCACGCACACGACCGGGATAGTCACCATAAACGCGCCGATATACGGAATGAGTACTGAGATGCCGACCAGCACCGCCAGTAACAGCGAGTAGTTAAGGCCGAAAATCAGGAAGCCTATCCAGGTCGCGACACCCACCACAATCATCTCCAGCACTTTGCCGCGGATGTAATTGGTAATCTGCTGATTCATCTCCACCCACACCTGCCCCGCGAGGCCACGGTTTCGCGGCAGCACGCGCCGCACCGCGTTCAGCAATTGTTCTTTATCTTTGACTAAAAAGAACACCATCAGCGGCACCAGAATCAGGTAGATAGCAAGCGTCAGCAGGCCCACCAGCGAGGCGAGCGAATATTTCACTACCGAATCGCCAAGCGTGATGATGCGGGTGCGCATATTTTCGGCGATGGCGTCGATAATGCCTGCGTCCATCAGCGCCGGGAAACGCTTCGGCAGCGTCGCCGCAAAATCGGAGAGTTTATTGAGCATGCCGGGAATATCGCGGATCAGGTTAATTCCCTGCTGCCAGGCCACCGGCACCACGACAAACGCCATGACCAGCACAATACCGATAAAGAGCACCAGCACCAGCGTTGCGGCAAGGCCACGTGAACAGCCGATGCGTTGCAGCCGCGACGTAGGCCACTCCAGCAGGTAGGCAAGAACGATAGCGACCAGCAGCGGTGCCAGCAAACCATGCAGGAAGAAGAGGATACAAAAACCGGCGACCAGAATCGCCAGCAGCGCTATCGCCTCCGGATCGCTGAAGCGACGACGATACCACTGGGTTAACATTTCAAGCATAAAAACCTTCCCTCACGGGTGACGGCACGGGCGTGAGGGCGAATTGTATCGAAATGTCACAAAAAAGACCGTGATTTTTGTGCCCCCCGCAAGACAACCCGTTGCCGGATGAATATGATTTCCCGACGCATTTGTAAAACGGACTTCCCAGCCGGGCGCGCGGACTGAACAAAGCGATGCCGGGCGGGTCAAAAGAGACTCTATACAGACGGGAAAGAGGCTATGTTCAGGCAGTTGAAAACGACACTGGTTGCAACGCTTATCGGCGGCATGCTGGCAGGCCAGCTTGCGCCCGCCTTTGCAGCGGATCCGGCCGACGGTTTGCCGGATATGGGCACCTCGGCGGGCAGCACGCTTTCTATCGGTCAGGAGTTACAGATGGGCGATTACTACGTCCGTCAGTTGCGCGGCAGCGCGCCCCTGATCAACGACCCGCTGCTGGTGCAATATATCAACGGGCTGGGTATGCGCCTGGTATCGCACGCCGATTCGGTAAAAACCCCTTTCCACTTCTATCTCATTAATAACGACGAAATTAACGCCTTCGCCTTTTTCGGCGGCAACGTCGTGCTGCACTCGGCGCTGTTCCGCTATGCCGATAACGAAAGCCAGCTCGCCTCGGTAATGGCGCATGAAATCTCCCACGTCACCCAGCGTCACCTGGCGCGCGCGATGGAAGATCAAAAGCGCAGCGCCCCGCTCACCTGGGTCGGCGCGCTCGGCTCAATACTGCTCGCGATGGCAAGCCCGCAGGCGGGTATGGCGGCGCTCACCGGCACGCTCGCCGGTACGCAGCAGGGCGTTATCACGTTTACTCAACAGAATGAACAAGAAGCCGACCGCATCGGTATTCAGGTGCTGCAACGCTCTGGCTTTGATCCGCAGGCGATGCCGACTTTCCTTGAGAAACTTCTCGACCAGGCGCGCTACTCCACGCGCCCGCCGGAAATTCTGCTGACTCACCCGCTGCCGGAAAGCCGTCTGGCGGATGCCCGTAACCGCGCGAACCAGATGCGCCCCGTCGTATCGCAATCCTCTGAAGCGTTCTACATGGCGAAAGTGCGCACGCTGGGCATGTATAACTCCGGGCGTAACCAGCTCACCAGCGATATTCTCGATTCGCTCGCCAAAGGCAACCAGCGCGAACAACACGCCGCGCAATATGGCCGCGCCCTGCAGGCGATGCAGGATAAACGCTTCGCCGAAGCCCGCCAGCAGCTGGAACCGCTGTTGCGCGCGCAGCCGGACAATGCCTGGTATCTCGACCTCGCCACCGATATTTCGCTTGGCGAACACAAAGCGCAGGAGGCGATTGACCGTCTGAAAAGCGCGCCGGATCTGAAAACCAATCCGGTGTTGCAGTTGAACCTTGCTAACGCGTATCTGGAAGGCAGCCAGCCGGCGCAGGCGGTGACTATCCTTAACCGCTACACCTTTACCTGGCCGGATGACACCAACGGCTGGGATCTGCTGGCGCAGGCGCAGGCGGCGCTCGGCAATCGCGATCAGGAGCTGGCGGCGCGCGCCGAAGTGATGGCGCTTCTGGGTAAACTCGATCAGGCAATCACGCTGCTCAGCAGCGCCAGTTCGCAGGTAAAACTCGGCAGTCTGCAACAGGCGCGTTATGACGCCCGTATCGATCAGATTCGCCAGCTGCAACAGCGCTTCCGCCCTTACGAAAAAATGTAACAGGAGAGACCATGTCCCGGGACGTGACGATTTACCATAACCCGCGCTGCTCAAAAAGCCGCGAAACCCTGAGCCTGCTGACCGAACGCGGCATTGAGCCAGATGTCGTGCTGTATCTGGAGACGCCGCCGGATGCCGCGACAATCAAAACGCTACTGAACCAGCTCGGGTTCAGCCAGGCGCGCGAGCTGATGCGCACGAAAGAAGATCTCTACAAAACGCTGAATCTGGCTGACCCGTCGCTCAGCGAAGAGGCGCTGATTCAGGCAATGGTGGACAACCCGAAACTGATTGAGCGCCCGATTGTGATTAGCCACGGCAAAGCGCGACTGGGGCGTCCGCCGGAGCAGGTGCTGGAGATCCTCTAAATAAAACGCCGCGGGCACTCCTCGCGGCGTTCTTCTTTCTGACACGGTTTTACAGCCCGAGCGTGTCTTTCACAAACGGGATCGTTAGCTTGCGCTGGGCGCTGATCGAGGCGCGATCGAGCTGATCGAGCGTCTGGAACAGCGTGCGCATTTCACGATCGAGCCGTTTTAACAGAAAACGCCCCACATCTTCCGGCAGTTCAAAACCGCGCATCCGGGCGCGCAGCTGCAGCGCCTGGAGCTTATCGTCATCGGAGAGCGGCTGGAGCCGGTAGATTTGCCCCCAGTCGAGGCGCGAGGCGAGATCGGGCAGCTTCAGGTTGAGCTGGCGCGGCGGCCTGTCGCCGGTAATGAGCAGTCGGGTATTGCCCGATTCCAGAATGCGGTTATAGAGATTGAAGATAGCCATTTCCCAGGGCTCATCGCCTGCGATGCACTCGATATTATCGATGCAAACCAGCGAGAGTTGCTCCATGCCCTCCAGCACTTCCGGGACAAACCAGGTGCGTTTATCGAGCGGCACATAACCAACCGCGTCTCCGCGCTGCGAAAGCTCAGCGCAGGCGGCATGCAGCAGATGACTGCGCCCACCGCCCTCCCGGGACCAGAAATAGATGTAGCCGCTGCGGTCGTGGCGCAGCATCGTCTGGAGTGCGGCTAATAAAGAGGGGTTGTCGCCCGGCCAGAAGCTGGCAAACGTTTCGTCATCGGGCAGCCAGAGCGGCAAGGAGAGCTGTGCCGGTGTGTTCAGAAGGACCTCTTCAAGGACATACGAAAAAACGCATTGAGTCTATCACACAATCGCTTCGCTGTTGAACCGGGCGACAGCGCCGCCCGGCAGGCGGATCAGTGCGGCGATTTTTCGTGCTCGTCAGCGTCAAGCACCGTCTCTTCCGGGCGCAATACATTGATAAGTTTGAAAATCAGGCTCAGCGCCACGCCGACAATTGTCGCCAGCGCCATGCCTTTCAGCTCGGCCGCGCCAATATGCACTTTCGCGCCGCTGACGCCGATGATCAGGATGACTGACGTCAGGATCAGGTTCTGCGCCTTGCTGTAATCCACTTTAGATTCAATCAGTACGCGAATACCGGATGCGCCGATCACGCCGTAGAGCAGCAGCGAAACGCCGCCCATCACCGGCACCGGGATAATCTGGATCGCCGCCGCCAGTTTGCCGACGCAGGAGAGCAAAATCGCGATGATCGCAGCGCCACCAATAACCCAGGTGCTGTAAACGCGGGTGATCGCCATAACGCCGATATTCTCGCCATAGGTCGTGTTCGGCGTGGAGCCGAAGAAACCGGAAATCATCGTCGAGAAACCGTTCGCAAACATCGAGCGGTGCAGGCCCGGATCGCGGATCAGATCTTTTTTCACGATGTTCGCCGTCACCACCAGGTGCCCGACATGCTCGGCTATGACCACCAGCGCTGCGGGCAGAATGGTGAAGATGGCAAACCACTCAAAGCGCGGCGTGTAGAACGTCGGCAGCGCAAACCAGTGGGCATTGGCAATCGGCGTGGTATCCACAACGCCCATCGCGAAGGAGAGCGCATAGCCCGCCAGCACGCCGATGAGAATCGGGATGATCGCGAGAAAACCGCGGAACAGCACCGAGCCAAACACCGTCACCGCCAGCGTTACCAGCGAAATAGTGATTGTGGTGGAATCCGCCGTCTGGCCTTCCGCAGGCAGCAGGCCCGCCATATTGGCCGCAACGCCCGCCAGCTCCAGGCCGATAACCGCGACGATGGCACCCATCGCCGCAGGCGGGAACATCACGTCGAGCCAGCCGGTGCCCGCTTTTTTGACAATCAGCGCCACGATGCAAAACAGCGCGCCGCAGACGATAAACCCGCCGAGCGCCATCTCATAGCCGAGCGGCAGCAACAGCAACACGGGCGAGATAAAGGCAAAGCTTGAGCCCAGATATGCCGGGATTTTGCCTTTACAGATAAAGAGATACAGCAGCGTGCCGATACCGTTAAACAGCAGTACGGTGGCCGGGTTAATATGAAACAGGATGGGCACCAGCACGGTTGCGCCAAACATGGCGAACAGGTGCTGCAAACTAAGCGGGATAGTCTGTAAGAGCGGCGGACGTTCACTTACCCCGATAGCACGGCGCGTCATAGCGTTTTCCTCAAGAGTGTTGATGTGTGATGTGTTAAGTGTGGGACCAAAAAAAAGCCGACTAATAAGTCGGCTTAACGTTTACTTCGTACCAAATATTTTATCGCCCGCATCGCCGAGGCCCGGGATGATGTACCCGTGCTCGTTAAGCCCCTTGTCGATGGACGCGGTATACAGCTCGATATCCGGGTGCGCTTTCTCCAGCGCCTTGATGCCTTCCGGCGCGGCGACCAGAACCAGCACTTTGATGCTGGTGCAGCCCGCTTTTTTCAGCAGGTCGATAGTGGCGATCATGGAGCCGCCTGTCGCCAGCATCGGGTCGACAACCAGCGCCATGCGCTCGTCGATATTAGAAACCAGCTTCTGGAAATACGGCACCGGCTCCAGGGTTTCTTCATCACGGTAAACGCCGACCACGCTGATGCGCGCGCTCGGTACGTTCTCCAGCACCCCTTCCATCATGCCAAGACCGGCGCGCAGAATAGGTACTACGGTAATTTTCTTGCCTTTGATCTGCTCGATTTCCACCGGGCCATTCCAGCCTTCAATGGTCACTTTTTCCGTCAGCAGATCGGCTGTGGCTTCATAGGTCAGCAGGCTGCCCACTTCAGAGGCGAGTTCACGAAAACGCTTGGTGCTGATGTCATGCTCGCGCATCAGGCCCAGCTTGTGTTTAACCAGCGGGTGTTTCACTTCAACGATCTTCATTCTCTTTCTCCCCAGCAAGATGGCAGCCACAAAAAAAATCGCCGGATTATACCGCTTTTTGCGGGCCGCGCCATACGTAATGGGCTTGATCGGGATCAACCGAACAGAAGTCAGTCATCTTATTAGTGTGTTTTATTCAACGCAACAAGGGCTCGCAAACGTTTGCCTGGACTGTTAGAATTGCCGCGTTTTCTCTACTACCACCAACCGCAACCGCGTGGGGACTTTAGCAGTGATCGACAAAACCTCTCTCAGCTATAAAGATGCCGGTGTTGATATTGATGCTGGTAACGCTCTGGTCGACCGAATCAAAGGCGTCGTGAAAAAAACCCGTCGCCCGGAAGTGATGGGTGGCCTGGGCGGCTTCGGCGCCCTCTGCGCGCTGCCGCAGAAATACCGCGAGCCGGTGCTGGTCTCCGGGACGGACGGCGTCGGCACCAAGCTGCGTCTGGCGATGGATCTGAAGCGTCACGACACGATTGGCATCGATCTGGTGGCGATGTGCGTAAACGATCTGGTGGTACAGGGCGCCGAGCCGCTGTTCTTCCTCGATTACTACGCGACCGGCAAGCTGGATGTGGATACTGCGGCAAGTGTGATTAACGGCATCGCCGAAGGCTGTCTGCAATCCGGCTGCGCGCTGGTGGGCGGCGAAACGGCGGAAATGCCGGGCATGTATCACGGCGACGATTACGACGTGGCCGGTTTCTGCGTCGGCGTGGTGGAAAAATCAGAGATTATCGACGGCTCGAAAGTCGCCGATGGCGACGTACTGGTGGCGCTGGCCTCCAGCGGCCCGCACTCCAACGGCTACTCGCTGGTGCGTAAAATTCTTGAAGTGAGCGGAGCAAATCCGCAAACCACCGAGCTTGACGGCAAACCGCTCGCCGATCACCTGCTGGCCCCTACCCGCATCTATGTAAAACCGGTGCTGGAGCTGATTGAGAAGCTTGAAGTCCATGCCATCGCCCACCTGACCGGCGGCGGCTTCTGGGAAAACATTCCGCGCGTGCTGCCGGACAACACCCAGGCGGTGATTGATGAAGCCTCCTGGCAGTGGCCGGCGGTCTTCAACTGGCTGCAACAGGCGGGCAACGTCAGCCGTCATGAAATGTACCGCACCTTTAACTGCGGCGTTGGTATGGTCATCGCCCTGCCAGCCGCAGAAGCGGATAACGCGGTAGCGCTGCTGAGCAGCCTCGGCGAAACCGCATGGAAAATCGGCGCGATTAAAGCCTCCGATGCCCAGGAACGCGTGGTTATTGCGTAATGAAGCGCATCGTAGTGCTGATTTCCGGCAGCGGCAGTAATTTGCAGGCGATTATCGACGCCTGCGCGCAGAAGAAAATCAACGGCGTGATTAGCGCCGTCTTCAGCAACAAGGCCGACGCGTTCGGCCTTGAACGCGCGCGCGAGGCCGCCATTCCCGCCCATGCGTTAAGCGCAGCCGATTTTGCCAGCCGCGAGGCGTTTGACCGCGAGCTGATGCAGGAGATAGACGCCTACGCGCCGGATCTGGTGGTGCTGGCGGGCTATATGCGTATTCTGAGTCCGGCCTTTGTGGCGCACTATGAAGGACGGCTGCTGAATATTCACCCTTCCCTGCTGCCGAAATATCCGGGGCTGCATACGCACCGCCAGGCGCTCGCCAACGGCGATGACGAGCACGGCACGTCGGTGCATTTTGTCACGGACGAGCTGGACGGCGGCCCGGTGATTTTACAGGCCCGCGTCCCGGTCTTTCCCGGCGACAGCGAAGAAGACGTCACCGCGCGCGTTCAGGCGCAAGAGCACGCCATCTACCCGCTGGTGGTGAGCTGGTTTGTCGAGGGCCGCCTCGCGATGCGCGAGGGCCGCGCCTGGCTGGACGGGCATCCGCTCCCGCCGCAGGGTTACGCTTCTGACGAGTGATTAAAGGGCCACGAGGCCCTTTATTTTTTCTCTCGTCTGGCGTTAATTCCGTCATCGACACGGAAAACTTGCCCGCCAACATCACGGTTTCACAGGCTTTTTTGCCGCTTTCTCGTAAGCCTGCGGATAACTGTCATACTTTTCTGGCACAGTTGGACAGAGCATGACAAAGCTCGCCATAATAACCCCGAGACGGATTTGCCACGTCCCGAGTTAATCAACCGGAGTGTGAGTAGTAATGGGTCAGGAAAAGCTTTATATCGAAAAAGAACTGAGCTGGTTATCGTTCAACGAACGCGTATTGCAGGAAGCGGCGGATAAATCTAACCCGCTGATTGAGCGCATGCGCTTTCTGGGCATCTACTCTAACAACCTTGATGAGTTTTATAAGGTCCGGTTTGCCGAGCTTAAGCGGCGCATTATCATCAGCGAAGAGCAGGGTTCTAACTCTCATTCGCGCCACCTGCTGGGCAAGATCCAGTCGCGGGTGTTGAAGGCAGATCAGGAGTTCGACGGCCTGTATAACGATCTGCTGCTGGAGATGGCGCGCAACCAAATCTTTCTGATTAACGAACGCCAGCTTTCTGAAAACCAGCAGGTGTGGCTGCGTCACTACTTCAAACACTATCTGCGCCAGCACGTCACCCCAACGCTGATTAATCGCGACACCGATTTGGTGCAGTTTCTGAAAGACGATTACACCTATCTGGCGGTCGAAATTATTCGCGGCGAATCTATTCGCTACGCGCTGCTGGAGATCCCGGCCGATAAAGTGCCGCGCTTCGTGAATCTTCCGCCCGAAACCCCGCGCCGCCGCAAGCCGATGATCCTGCTGGATAACATTCTGCGCTTCTGCCTGGATGATATCTTTAAAGGCTTTTTCGATTACGACGCGCTCAACGCCTATTCCATGAAAATGACGCGCGACGCGGAATACGATCTGGTGCATGAGATGGAATCGAGCCTGCTGGAGCTGATGTCTTCAAGCCTCAAGCAGCGCCTCACCGCCGAGCCGGTGCGTTTCGTTTACCAGCGCGACATGCCGGACGCGATGGTGCAGATGCTGCGCGAGAAGCTGTCGATTTCGCGCTATGACTCCATCGTGCCGGGCGGTCGCTACCATAACTTTAAAGATTTCATTAGCTTCCCGAATGTCGGCAAAGCGAATCTGATCAACAAACCGCTGCCGCGCCTGCGCCACATCTGGTTCGATCAATTCCGCAACGGCTTTGACGCCATTCGCGAGCGCGACGTGCTGCTCTACTACCCGTATCACACGTTCGAGCATGTGCTGGAACTGCTGCGCCAGGCCTCGTTTGACCCGAGCGTGCTGGCCATCAAAATCAATATTTATCGCGTGGCGAAAGACTCGCGCATTATCGACTCAATGATCCACGCCGCCCACAACGGCAAAAAAGTGACCGTCGTGGTGGAATTGCAGGCGCGCTTTGATGAAGAGGCGAATATTCACTGGGCGAAACGCCTGACCGAGGCGGGCGTACATGTGATCTTCTCAGCGCCGGGCCTTAAGATCCACGCCAAGCTGTTTCTCATCTCGCGTAAAGAGGGTGACGACGTGGTGCGCTACGCGCATATCGGCACCGGTAACTTTAACGAGAAAACCGCGCGCCTTTATACCGACTACTCGCTGCTGACCGCCGACGCGCGTATCACTAACGAAGTGCGCCGTGTGTTTAACTTTATCGAGAACCCTTACCGGCCGGTGAGCTTCGATTATCTGCTGGTGTCGCCGCAAAACTCGCGCCGCCTGCTTTACGAGATGATCGACCAGGAGATTGCCAACGCGCAGCAGGGGCTGCCGTCGGGGATCACGCTTAAGCTTAATAACCTCGTCGATAAAGGTCTGGTAGACCGCCTCTACGCGGCGTCCGGCTCCGGCGTAAAAGTGAATCTGCTGATTCGCGGCATGTGCTCGCTTATCCCGCAGCTGGAAGGCCTGAGCGACAATATTCAGGTCATCAGTATCGTTGACCGCTATCTCGAACATGACCGGGTTTATATTTTCGAAAATGGCGGCGATAAGCGCGTTTATTTGTCGTCTGCCGACTGGATGACGCGTAATATCGACTACCGCATTGAGGTGGCCGCGCCGCTGCTGGACCCGCGCCTGAAACAGCGCATTCTGGATATTATTGATATCCTGTTCAGTGATACGGTAAAAGCCCGTTATGTGGATAAAGAACTGAGTAATCGCTATGTGCCGCGTGGTAATCGCCGCAAAGTTCGCGCACAATTGGCGATTTACGATTACATAAAATCTCTGGAACAGCCTGAATAATCTATGCCGATAACTTCTGATGCTCCACGACCGGAGGAATTTGCTGCGGTCGATCTCGGCTCTAACAGCTTCCATATGGTGATTGCCCGTGTGGTGGATGGCGCCATGCAAATCATTGGTCGTCTGAAACAGCGCGTACACCTGGCCGATGGGCTGGATGAAAACAATATGCTGACCGAAGAGGCCATGGAGCGCGGCCTCGCCTGCCTCTCCCTGTTCGCCGAGCGCCTGCAGGGCTTTTCCGCGGCTAACGTCTGTATTGTTGGCACCCACACGCTGCGCCAGGCCGCTAACGCGACGGATTTCCTGCGTCGCGCGGAAAAGGTCATCCCCTATCCGATAGAAATTATCTCCGGGAATGAAGAAGCGCGCCTGATTTTTATGGGCGTGGAACATACGCAGCCAGAGCGCGGGCGTAAGCTGGTTATCGATATCGGCGGCGGCTCGACGGAGCTGGTGATAGGCGAAGATTTTGAGCCGCAACTGGTGGAAAGCCGCCGCATGGGCTGCGTCAGTTTCGGGCAGCATTTCTTCCCGAACGGTGAGATAACGCCGGATAATTTCCGCCGCGCGCGTCTCGCCGCCGTGCAAAAGCTTGAAAGCCTCGCCTGGCAGTATCGCCTTAAAGGCTGGACCGTGGCGCTGGGCGCTTCCGGCACCATCAAAGCCGCGCATGAAGTGCTGGTGGAGATGGGCGAAAAAGACGGTTTTATCACGCCGGATCGCCTCGATATGCTGCGCGATGAAGTGCTGAAATTCGGCCACTTCTCCGCGCTTACCCTGCCGGGCCTGTCGGAAGAGCGCAAAGTCGTCTTCGTGCCGGGGCTGGCTATTCTCTGCGGCGTGTTTGACGCGCTGGCGATCCGCGAGCTGCGTCTGTCAGACGGCGCGCTGCGCGAAGGCGTGCTGTACGAGATGGAAGGCCGTTTCCGCCATCAGGATATCCGCATTCGCACCGCGCAGAGCCTCGCCAATCAGTACCATATCGACAGAGAACAGGCGCACCGGGTGCTGGATACCACCATGCTGATGTATGAGCAGTGGGAGCAGCAGAATCCTAAGCTTGCGAACCCGTCGCTGGCGGCGCTCCTGAAATGGGCGGCGATGCTGCATGAAGTCGGGCTTGGCATTAACCACAGCGGCCTGCACCGCCATTCGGCGTATATCCTTCAGAACAGCGATCTGCCGGGCTTTAATCAGGAGCAGCAGATGATGATGGCGACGCTGGTGCGCTATCACCGTAAGGCGATTAAGCTCGACGAGCTGCCGCGCTTTACGCTGTACAAGAAAAAGCAGTTCCTGCCGCTCATCCAGTTGCTGCGCCTTGGCGTGCTGCTGAACAATCAGCGTCAGGCGACCACCACACCGCCGACGCTGGTGCTGAATACCGATGAGAATCACTGGACGCTGCGTTTCCCGCACGACTGGTTCAGCCAGAACGCGCTGGTGCTGCTGGATCTCGAACGTGAGCAGCAGTACTGGGAAGGCGTTACCGGCTGGAAGCTGAATATTGAAGAAGAAGCGAGCCCGGAAGTGGCCGCCTGAAACACGAAACGGTGAGCCTGGCTCACCGTTTTTTTATGCCTGCGGTTTCGCCGCGATAAGCGACTCCAGCGGTTGCGGCTTACCAATCACATAGCCCTGCAGATAATCGATACCGAGCGAACAAGCCACGTTTTTGATCTCTTCGCTTTCCACATACTCCGCCACCACCTGCATATTTTTCATCCGCGCCAGATGGCACATCGATTCAACAATCTGATAATCCAGACTGCTGGTCACGATATTGCGAATAAAACTGCCGTCGATTTTTAAAATATCGGCATTGATGCTTTTGAGCCGCGCGTAGCTGGCGTAACCGGTGCCGAAATCGTCAATTGCAATGCGACACCCCATCGCACGCAGCCGCGAAAGCGTCATTTGCGTCTGTTCCACATTCGTGAACGACTGGCTTTCAGTAATTTCAAAAATCAGTTGCCAGGGCTCAATGTGATAACGCGCCAGCAGCCGCTGGACCTCGCCCGGAAACGGCACGCGACAGACTGTGGCAGGCGTCAGGTTGATAGAGAAACGGCTGCCTGGCAGCTGTTCGCGCCACTCATCCATAAATTGCAGCGTGCTTTCCAGCACCATCAGATCGATGCGCGACGAGAGACCGAACTCATGCGCTACCGGCAGGAAATTCTCCGGGGCAATCAGTTCGCCGTCATCACCGCGCATACGCAGCAGAATTTCGTAGTAGCTGTCGCCGCGCATCCCTTCGATACGCTGCGCCATCAACCGGAAATGATGATTATCAAGCGCCTGCTGGAGGCGGTTGAGCATATCCACTTTCAGCTTCACGGCTTTCTGCACGTGGTTTGCGCCACGACACTGCAAGCTTTCGGGCTGATTGGTGGCAAGCGACAGATCCGCCATGGTGCTCATTTCACCAAGCAACAAATGCAGATGCGTGACCGGCGAGCGCACAAAGCTGTAACTGATACCCACCTGCGGCTGTAATGGCATGCCATCCCACATAAAGCGGAACTGCCGCACGCGTTTATCCAGCGCGTCAATGCGCTCAAGATACGATTCTGTGTGAATACGCAGCACTAAATCGTGCCCGGAAAGTTGGTACGCCAGCTCATCCGGCAGCAGGATCTGGCGCAACCACGCCGCCATCTGCTGTTTATAGAGAATACGCAGCATGACGCCATAGTTTCGCCCGAGCAGCTCAAGCTCGGGAATACGCATAAAACACAGCACCGACCAGGGGGCTTTGCCAAGATCCCGGTTCAGCGCACGCAGATTCGGCATGTGGCTTAACGGATCGATTAACGCCAGACGACGGCCGCGCAGATGCATCGTGCGCTGGCGAGTGGCCGTCAGCGCCATAAAGACAATCACCAGCGAAAAGACGCCATAGCTGGAGGTATTGACCACCATCTGGGTTTCGTAGCCGGGTACCGACGGGAAGTAGAGATAATAGAAATGACATAACACAGCCAGCACCGGCGTCCAGACGGTGGTGATGAAGAAATAGCCAAACCGCATCGCGCCCCAGAGCATCACGGGCAACAGTAATGAAAGCGTATAGGTGGTACTGAACAGCGAACTGCTGTCGCCCGTCGGCTGCACCAGACAGCCAAGCAGGAACAGAATCACGCCGAGCCAGACAACCACTTCGATTTTGCTGACTTTCTTATCGCGCTGGGCACGCGCCTGCGAGAGAAAACTCTTCAGATAGCGCGGGTGGCGCAGCACGCGAATCAGCAGATAGAAAAAAGGCATCCCCGTAAGGCAGCCGACCAGTACGGCCTGATAGCTGATAAGCGTCAATACGGTAAAAGGATTATCGCCCGTCAGTGACGTTGGACGCTCATAGAGCCCGAGAAACGCGGCTATCTGGTAAAACAGCATAAACACCGTGGCGTTAAAGAACACCAGCCAGAACATACGCTGCGCGCCGCTGCGTGAATGCCACCAGGAAACCGCGTGCTGACCCGGCGCGAAAATACGGTAGCCTGCCCAGCTCAGCGTTATCGGGACAAAGAAATTCAGCAGCGTGACAGAGAGATCTAACAACCCCACATTGCGGTGATAATAAGCCACAATACCGAGAGCAATGCCCGGCAGCACCCGACGGCCATAAATCATCAGAAAGGCGCTAAACAGCGACAGCGGCAGGTAATAAAGCACCACCAGACCGCCTTCGATATGCACGTAAGTATTGCCTGCGCGGGCGAGTGGTAATAACAACAGCGGTAACACCAGCGGCAGAGCCCACCACTGATCTTTATTTTTCTTGAGTGTTTCAACCGATAACATAGATGCTCGATACCAGGGTCCCGTTCCCGGGCAAGAATTTCAGGCAGGCATCCGACCTGGCTGTTGAGAAGCGCGACAGACCTGAGCCGGACGCGGCGCGGTTAGCCAATCTTAGCCACAGGAAACCGCTTTCCTTTGATATACATCAAGTAATGCAACCGCACCATACGCGAACCGGCATTTGCAGAAAAAGACTCTTATCGCGTTATGCATCAAATGCTTAAATCCATTGATAAAAATCAGCCCCGGCAGATTCGTACGGAAATTTACATGATGAATAATTGACCTCTTCGGCTCGCTGTGCCTTAATATTTATGTCGCCCGCAGTTGACGGGTAAACCTGAAGGGTAAAGGCGTGTCACAGGCCACCAGCATACGAAGACGGGACAGATTCAACGGTCGAATGACCCGTATTGTACTGCTTATCAGTTTTCTTTTCTTCTTTGGTCGCTTTATCTACTCCGCCATCGGCGCGTGGTATCACCACCAGGATAAAGTCCAGGCCCAGCAAATCAGCATGCCTCTCGACGCCTCCTCGCAGCAACAGCAGCAGCGCTAGTGTCTTAAGCTTCCCTTGCGACGCCAGAAAACGCCCGCAATCGACGATTAACGGGCGTTTTCTTAGATCCTGCCAGACAGAATATTCTGCATCCGACAAAAGTTTATGCCGCGTCATCCGGAATCAAACGTCCTCATGCATAACGACATATTCCTGCATAATGATAAGGCTTCATTAGTGTTCAGAAAAAGTGTCTGCCAACGCTACAAATAATGGCTCATCTGATGCAATACCGCGCATTGTGCAGATGGCCCAGGGTGCGGTTTATGAAAAGCTTTATCGCAGTGGGCATGATAATTAAGAAATAAAAAAACCCGCAGCGATGCGGGTTCAGAAGTCGTGTCCTGCTTGTAACGTTACATACAGCAGAAAGCGTGGCCGGGAATCATTCCCACTCAATCGTCGCGGGCGGTTTACCGCTGATATCATAAACCACACGGGAAATGCCGTTGATTTCATTGATAATACGGTTGGAAACGCGGCCCAGGAAATCGTATGGCAGATGCGCCCAGTGAGCGGTCATAAAGTCGATGGTTTCGACCGCACGCAGTGAGACGACCCAGTCATACTTACGGCCATCTCCCATGACGCCGACAGAGCGCACCGGCAGGAACACCGCGAATGCCTGGCTCACTTTGTCGTACAGATCCGCACGGCGCAGCTCTTCGATAAAGATAGCGTCGGCGCGGCGCAGCAGGTCGCAGTACTCTTTTTTCACTTCGCCCAGCACGCGCACACCGAGACCCGGCCCCGGGAACGGGTGGCGATAGAGCATGTCATACGGCAGGCCCAACTCCAGACCAATTTTGCGCACTTCGTCTTTAAACAGCTCTTTGAGCGGCTCGACGAGGCCCATTTTCATCTCTTTCGGCAGGCCGCCCACGTTGTGGTGAGATTTGATCACGTGCGCTTTGCCGGTGGCAGACGCCGCAGATTCAATCACATCCGGGTAGATAGTGCCCTGCGCCAGCCATTTCACATCTTCCAGCTTCAGCGCTTCTTCATCGAACACTTCCACGAATACGCGACCAATGGTTTTACGTTTGGCTTCCGGCTCGTCGATGCCCGCCAGCGCGTCGAGGAAGCGCGCTTCCGCCGGGACGTGAACGATGTTAAGACCAAAATGGTCGCCGAACATATCCATCACCTGCTCGGCTTCGTTCAGGCGCAGCAGGCCGTTATCAACGGACACGCAGGTCAGACGGTCGCCAATCGCGCGGTGCAGCAGCATGGCGGTGACGGAGGAGTCCACGCCGCCGGAGAGGCCCAGGATCACGCGATCGTTACCCACCTGCTGACGAATGCGCTCAACCGCGTCGTCGATGATTTTCGCCGGCGTCCACAGCGCTTCGCACTCACAGATGTCGCGCACAAAGCGCTCCAGCATACGCAGGCCCTGACGGGTGTGAGTCACTTCCGGGTGGAACTGCACGCCGTAGAAACGCTTCTCTTCGTTCGCCATGATCGCGAACGGACAGGTTTCGGTGCTGGCGACGGTCACGAAATCAGACGGAATAGCGGTCACTTTATCGCCGTGGCTCATCCAGACATCCAGCAGCGGGTTGCCGTCGGCGCTCAGCGCATCTTCAATACCACGCACCAGCGCGCTGTCGGTTTTAACTTCTACCTGCGCATAACCGAATTCACGCTCGTTAGAACCTTCCACATGGCCGCCCAGCTGCATCGCCATGGTCTGCATACCGTAGCAAACGCCAAGCACCGGCACACCGGCGTTAAAGACATATTCCGGCGCGCGCGGGCTGTTTTCTTCAGTGGTGCTCTCCGGGCCACCGGAAAGGATAATCCCGTTAGGATTAAAGCCGCGGATTTGCTCTTCCGTCACGTCCCAGGCCCACAGTTCACAGTAAACGCCCAGCTCACGCACGCGGCGCGCCACCAGTTGGGTGTACTGAGAACCGAAGTCGAGGATAAGGATACGATGCTTATGAATGTTGTCCGTCATTGACGCGTTTTCCAGAAAGTAGCTGATACAAAGTAAACGCCCGGCGCGAACGCCGGGCGAAGAAAATTAAGAACCCATACGGTAGTTCGGAGACTCTTTGGTGATGGTCACATCGTGAACGTGGCTTTCCTGAATGCCCGCGCCGCTGATGCGCACGAATTCCGCTTTGGTACGCAGCTCGTCGATCGTGGCGCAGCCGGTCAGGCCCATGCAGGAGCGCAGGCCGCCCATCTGCTGGTGGATAATTTCTTTCAGACGGCCTTTATACGCAACGCGGCCTTCGATGCCTTCCGGCACCAGCTTGTCAGCGGCGTTATCGGTCTGGAAGTAACGGTCGGAAGAGCCTTTGGACATCGCGCCGAGCGAGCCCATGCCGCGATAGGATTTATATGCGCGGCCCTGGTAGAGTTCGATTTCGCCCGGGGATTCATCCGTGCCTGCCAGCATAGAGCCGACCATCACGACGCTTGCGCCCGCCGCGATCGCTTTGGCGATATCACCGGAGAAACGAATGCCGCCGTCCGCGATAACCGGAATACCGGTGCCTTCCAGCGCTTCTACCGCGTCCGCCACGGCGGTGATCTGCGGTACGCCCACGCCGGTTACGATACGGGTGGTACAGATAGAACCAGGACCGATGCCCACTTTCACCGCACTGACGCCTGCGTCCGCCAGGGCTTTCGCGCCTGCGGCCGTCGCGACGTTACCGCCGATGATTTGCAGATCCGGGTATTTCGCGCGGGTTTCGCGAATGCGTTGCAGCACGCCTTCGGAGTGGCCGTGAGAAGAGTCAATCAGCAGCACGTCAACGCCTGCGGCAACCAGCGCGTCAACACGCTCTTCGTTACCGGCACCCGCGCCCACCGCCGCACCGACGCGCAGACGGCCCTGCTCGTCTTTACAGGCGTTCGGTTTACGTTCGGCTTTCTGGAAATCTTTCACGGTGATCATGCCGCGCAGGTGGAAGCTCTCATCCACGACCAGCGCTTTCTCAACGCGTTTTTCGTGCATTTTCGCCAGCACAACGTCGCGGGATTCGCCTTCGCGAACGGTCACCAGACGCGCTTTCGGCGTCATGTAAACACTGACCGGCTGATTCAGATCGGTCACGAAGCGCACGTCGCGCCCGGTGATGATACCAACCAGTTCGTTCTCTTCAGTCACAACCGGGTAGCCTGCGAAGCCGTTGCGCTCGGTCAGTTCTTTCACTTCACGCAGGGTGGTGGTCGGCAGGACGGTCTGCGGGTCAGTCACGACGCCGGATTCATGTTTTTTCACGCGGCGAACTTCTTCCGCCTGGCGCTCGATAGACATGTTTTTGTGGATAAAGCCGATGCCGCCTTCCTGCGCCAGGGCAATCGCCAGACGCGCTTCCGTGACGGTATCCATCGCCGCTGAAAGCATCGGGATGTTCAGGCGGATGGTTTTGGTCAGTTGCGTGCTGAGATCTGCGGTGTTCGGCAGAACGGTAGAGTGAGCGGGAACGAGGAGGACGTCGTCAAACGTCAGTGCTTCTTTAGCGATACGTAGCATGGGCAATATCTCAACCTGGGGTGAATGAGAACAGATAAAATATTGCCGCGGCATTATACAGAGCGTAACCGATTGCTTCTACATTTTTTTGCGAAAAAAGGTTGCGCTGGTCTGCGCGCAGGTTACTATCGATTGAATAACCCGCTGATTTAAAATTTGATCCAGCTCACATGCCGCTTACTCAGACACCCTCAATTTTTACCGTCAGCCGCCTTAACCAGAGCGTGCGTCTGCTGCTTGAGCAGGAGATGGGCCAGGTCTGGATCAGCGGCGAAATCTCTAACTTCACCCAGCCCGCGTCCGGTCACTGGTACTTTACGCTCAAAGACGACACCGCCCAGGTGCGCTGTGCGATGTTTCGCAACAGCAACCGCCGCGTGACGTTCCGCCCCCAACACGGCCAGCAGGTGCTGGTGCGCGCCAATATCACGCTCTACGAGCCGCGCGGCGACTATCAAATCATCGTCGAAAGCATGCAGCCTGCCGGTGAAGGCCTGCTGCAACAGCGCTATGAACAGCTCAAGCAGCAGCTCGCCGCCGAAGGGTTGTTCGATCCGGCGCTGAAAAAGCCGCTGCCCTCCCCGGCGCGCCAGGTGGGCGTGATTACGTCGAAAACCGGCGCGGCGCTGCATGATGTGCTGAATGTCTTACGCCGTCGCGATCCGTCGTTGCCGGTGGTTATCTACCCCACCGCGGTACAGGGCGACGACGCGCCCGCGCAGATTGTGCGCGCCATTGAGCTTGCCAACCTGCGTGATGAATGCGACGTGTTAATCGTCGGGCGTGGCGGCGGCTCGCTGGAAGATTTGTGGAGCTTTAACGACGAACGCGTCGCGCGGGCGATTTTCGCAAGCCGCATTCCGGTCGTCAGCGCCGTCGGCCATGAAACCGACGTCACCATCGCCGATTTCGTCGCGGATCTGCGCGCGCCAACGCCGTCCGCCGCCGCTGAGATAGTCAGCCGCAACCAGCTTGAACTACTGCGCCAGGTACAGGCCTTGCAGCAGCGTCTGGAAATGGCGATGGACTACTCGCTGGCTAACCGCCAGCAGCGCTTTACGCGCCTGCATCACCGTCTTGAACAGCAGCACCCGCAGCTGCGCCTCGCCCGCCAGCAAACGCTGCTGATGCGCCTGCGCCAGCGTATGGATAACGCGCTGGACAGCCGGATGCGCCACGCAACGCAGCGTCAGACCCGCCTGATGCAACGTCTGAACCAGCAGCAGCCGCTGCCGCGCCTGCATCGCGCCTCGGCCCGCGTTCAGCAGCTGGAGTATCGCCTCGGGCAGATTATCGCGGCCCGCCTGAGCCACACGCGTGAGCGCTTCGGCAACGCCATTACGCATCTGGAGGCTGTCAGCCCGCTCGCAACACTTGCACGCGGCTACAGCGTCACCACGGCGCAGGATGGCAACGTGCTGAAGGCGACGAAGCAGGTGCAGCCCGGCGATACGCTGACTACGCGGCTTGCCGACGGCTGGGTAGAAAGCGAAGTGCGTCAAATTACGCCCGCCAAAAAAACGCGCAAAAAGAAAACCGGATAAACCTCAGCAGCACCGGACTGGTCGCGAACTATACTGCAAGTGTTGGTTTTTTCAACGGCACTTGCCGTGTAAGGAGACCCTAATGAACCAGTCACGTTATCCAACCGTTATTCCCCCGTACATCCTGCGCCGCATTATCGATCATGGCTCAGAGCCCCAGCAGCAGAAAGCGCGCCAGACCCTCACCCACGTCCAGACCCTCATGGCGCATCAGCCCAAAGAGACTGCTGCTGCGCACGTCTCTGCCAAAGGCAAGCTGGAGCGCGAAATCTATGACGCGCAGAACCACGAAACGCTGCCAGGCGAGCTTGTGCGCCGCGAAGGCGCGCCATCAAACGGCGACGTCGCCGTGGACGAAGCCTACGACTATCTGGGCGTGACGCACGATTTTTTCTGGAAAGCGTATAAGCGCGATTCGCTCGACAACAAAGGCCTTGTGCTCAGCGGTACGGTACATTACGGGCAGGAATACCAGAACGCCTTCTGGAACGGCCAGCAGATGGTCTTTGGCGACGGCGATGGCGAAATCTTCAATCGCTTTACTATCGCCATTGACGTGGTAGGCCATGAGCTCAGCCACGGCGTGACGGAAACCGAAGCCGGGCTTATCTATTTTGAACAGGCCGGCGCGCTTAATGAATCGCTTTCTGATGTCTTCGGCTCGCTGGTGAAACAGTATCAGCGCCAGCAGACGGCAGACCAGGCGGACTGGATCATCGGCGAAGGGCTGCTGGCGGAAGGCATCAACGGCAAAGGGCTGCGCTCGATGTCAGAGCCAGGCACCGCGTATGATGACCCGCTGCTCGGCAAAGATCCACAGCCCGGCCACATGAAAGATTATGTGAAAACCCGCGAGGATAACGGCGGCGTGCATATCAACTCCGGCATACCTAACCGCGCGTTTTATCTCGCGGCGACAGCCATCGGCGGGTACGCCTGGGAGAAAGCCGGTTATGCGTGGTATGACACGGTTTGTGACCGCTCACTTTCGCAAAATGCGGATTTCGCCAGCTTCGCGAAGCTGACTATCGAGCATGGGCGTAAACGCTCCGGCGACAGCGTGGCGCAGGCGATTGAACAGGCGTGGAAAACCACAGGGGTGTTGTGATGGATTTGCCAGATCTGACGGATGACGCCGTCGTGGAGCTGGCGCGTGAAGGCGGCGTGGCGTATATGCCACGCCTGGCCGGTCAGCGGCGTATCGCCGTCGCTGAGTTAAACGCCCAGCAGCGTCAACGGCTTATCGATATTCTGCATCAGGCTCTGCCACAGGCGTTCCCGCCCGGACAGTCCGATTCGCCAGGGCGCGGCGATCAGCGCTACTTCCGCATCCAGATCCTCTGGACGCAGCATGATCAGGCGGGCTACGCCGACATCGTTCTGCTGGTGCCGGAAAACGCCGCGCCGGAAGGGCTGCGCGAGCTCTGGAAGCGTGGCGAAGACTGCATCTGCGACTAGTGCGCCCGTAATGTAAATTCCACGCGTTTACGGGAAATGAGACCGTGGCCGTTACGGCAGAAATAGTCCACTGCGCCACACGCTTTCAGCACCTCCAGCGGCTGATGGCACTCCGGGCAGCGCGCCTCGACCAGGTAATCCTGATGACATGCAGAGCAATGCGCGCCGCGCTCGCTTTGTTCAAGCTCGTGCTGACAGTTCGGACAACGTAATTCCACGTGAGACCTCCTTGAAAACACAGCGGGAGTCATGATGACTCCCGCTTCGGTTATTTACTTTTCTTGATGTGCTTAATCAGGCGCTTACGCTTACGCAACTGGTTTGGCGTCAGCGTGTTGCGCTTGTTGGCGAACGGGTTCGCGCCTTCCTTAAACTGAATGCGAATCGGCGTACCCATCACATCCAGCGATTTGCGGAAGTAGTTCATCAGATAGCGTTTGTAGGAATCCGGCAGGTCTTTCACCTGAGTGCCGTGAATCACCACAATCGGCGGGTTATAACCGCCCGCATGCGCATACTTCAGCTTCACGCGGCGGCCACGCACCATCGGCGGCTGATGGTCTTCTTCCGCCATTTTCATAATGCGTGTCAGCAGCGCCGTGCTGACGCGACGCGTAGAGCTGTCATAGGCTTCGCGTACCGATTCAAACAGGTTACCAACGCCGCTGCCGTGCAGCGCGGAGATGAAGTGTACGCGGGCGAAGTCGATAAAGCCGAGACGGTAATCCAGCGTCTCTTTCACTTCTTCTTTCACTTCCTGGCTCAGGCCGTCCCACTTGTTGACGACGATAACCAGCGAACGACCGCTGTTGAGAATAAAGCCCAGCAGCGAGAGATCCTGATCGGAAATGCCTTCACGCGCATCAATAACCAGCAGCACCACGTTGGCGTCTTCAATCGCCTGCAGCGTTTTGATAACCGAGAACTTCTCCACCACATCGGTGATTTTGCCGCGTTTACGCACGCCCGCGGTATCGATGAGGACGAATTCGCGTCCATCGCGCTCCATCGGAATGTAGATGCTGTCGCGCGTGGTGCCCGGCATGTCAAAGACCACGACGCGGTCTTCACCCAGAATACGGTTAGTGAGTGTGGACTTACCTACGTTCGGACGCCCAACGATAGCCAGTTTGATCGGCAGATCCTGCGGGTTGAAATCGTCCTCTTCTTCTTCAACGAGTTCACCGTTCTGCTCGGCTTCAAACTGCGCCCAGTATTCGGCTTCTTCATCCACTTCTTCCGGCGGATCGACATCGTCCATCCACGGCACCAGCACGTGTTCCAGCAGCGAGGTCACGCCGCGGCCATGAGAAGCTGCGATCGGGTGAATTTCACCGAGGCCGAGCGAATAGAAATCCGAGACGGCCTGATCCGGATCGAGACCGTCGGTTTTGTTAGCGACCAGGAAAGTCGGTTTCTGGCGGCTGCGCAGATGTTTGGCGATCGCCTCATCCGCCGGCATCAGGCCAGCGCGGGCATCCACCATGAAAAGCACCACGTCGGCTTCTTCAATCGCCAGCAGCGACTGTTCCGCCATGCGGGTCTCCACGCCCTCTTCCGAGCCGTCGATACCGCCGGTATCGATACAGATAAATTCACGTCCTTCCACTTCGGCACGACCATATTTGCGGTCACGCGTCAGCCCCGGGAAATCCGCTACCAGCGCATCCCGGGTGCGGGTTAAACGGTTGAACAACGTGGATTTTCCGACGTTAGGGCGCCCGACCAGCGCGACCACAGGTATCATTCTTAAAGCCTCATTACTGATAAATCATTGTTAAACCCGCAGAAAATCCACGGGCTTCAGAAAACAGGAAACGGCCCCTGCGCTAATCAGGAGCCGTTTTAGCTGTGCTACGCCTGTCTGTTAACGCGAAATCGCGTAAAGCGTACCGTCTTTGGCCTGGATCAGGATTTTATTATCCGCCACGACCGGCTCAGTCTGGAAGCCGGAACTGTCCACTTTTTGCTGAGCCACAAAACGGCCGTTATCGGTATCCATCCAGTGCAGGTAACCTTCGCTGTCGCCGACCACCAGCGATCCATTATAGAGCACCGGCGCGGTCAGATTACGGTGCAGCAGCTGCGTCTGTGTCCAGAGCGTTATGCCGCCTTCCACGTTCAGCGCCAGCACGTTATCGTTCTGGTCCACCAGGTAGATACGCCCGCCATCGACGATGAAATCATTCACCGAGCCCAGCTCGCGTTTCCACATAATCTGACCGGAGCGCAGATCCAGCGCGGTCAGGTTGCCGTTATAGGCCAGCGCATACACAACGCCATTGACAATAACCGGCGTTGTATCGACGTCGCTCAGACGATCGATTTCGGTCGCACCTGTCGCCTGCGAAATACGCTGCTGCCAGATCATCTGGCCGCGCTGCATCAGCACCGCGCTGACGCGGCCGTTATCGCCGCCCACAATGGCTGCGCCAAAGGCGGACGCCGGTGCGGATTCGCCGCGCAGCGAGAGCGACGGCATATCCAGGTTGACGGTCCACTTAATCGCGCCGTCGCTTTCGTTCAGCGCCTGCAGCATACCGTTGCTGGTATGGATAAGCACCAGGCCGTCGCTGACTACCGGACGGGAAAGCGCTTCGCCCGCCACTTTGGTCTGCCAGGCGATAGAGCCGTCAGACGTGTTCAGCGCATACACCTGCGCTTTTTCACTGCCCACGTAAACGTGCGCGCCGACGGCAGTCAGGCCGCCTGAGAGCAGCGCCGGACGGTTACGGGAGAAGAAGCCGGTTTTCTCAGAGAGATCGATGCTCCAGATTTCTTTACCGTCCTGCGAATTCACGGCTTTCACCGTGCCGCGACGGTCAGCCGCGTAGACGTTGCCATCAAGAAACGCCGGATGCAGGTTGGAATAAAAATCGCCAATCCCGCTGCCCACGGAGGTGTCCCACGCGACTTGCGGCGAGAACTGGTTTTCGACAGTCGGCAGCGGCGACATTTTCACTACGTCTTCTTCACCGCTAAACAGTGAGCAACCGCTTAACAGCGTGACGGAAAGCATCGCTGGCAAAACTAATTTACGCAATTGCATCGGGTCCCTCTCAGATGGACAAGTTATTGATTTTCATCTGCATCATATCGCCAAGCGCCGGAGAATTTTTATCATCCGCCCCTTTGCTCCAGGCATCACGCGCGCCCTGCTTATCGCCTTTGCTCAGCAGCGCATCGCCACGCAGATCGGCCACCATCGCCGACCAGTTTTCGCCTTTGACGCTTTCCAGGGTTTTCAGCGCGGCATCCGCCTGTTTCTGCTGGATCTGAATGCGCGCCAGGCGCAGATTAATCAGCGAGCGCAGATTCTCGTCCTTCGTGTTCTCAAGGCCCTTCTGTAACTGCTGCGCGGCGTTGGTGAGATCGTTTTTATCCACATAACGCTGCGCCAGTTCCAGCGCGGCCAGCGCACCATAGGTGTTTTGATTCTGAGCAACGAACTGCTGCGCCGCGCTCAGGGTTTTCGGATCGTCAGCGCGCACATCGGTCATTACATTCTGATAATGCAGCGAGGCTTCGCGGGCGGAATCGACCTGCGACCCGTTCCAGAAACGCCAGCCGACGAGCGCGCCAATCCCTAATACCACACCCACCGCCAGCGCTTTGCCATTTTCAGCAAAGAAACGCTTTACCGCGTCGAGCTGCTCGTTTTCGTTCTCGTAAATTTCCACGCAGTCCTTCTCCTTAACGATATGTCGCCGGGAAATCAGCCCAGCAGCGTCTGCAGATGCGCTGCCAGCTCGCTTTGTGCAAGCGCCTGCTGCTCACCTGAGCGCAAATCTTTCACCACAACCTGACGGTTGGCGACTTCGTCCTCGCCCAGAACCAGCGCGATGCGTGCGCCCCATTTGTCCGCACGCGCGAACTGTTTCTTAAAGTTGCCGCCGCCATAGTTGGTCATCAGCTTGCAGCCCGGCAGCGCGTCACGAACCCGCTCGGCCAGTTGCATTGCCGCCGACTGCGCGCCGTTGCCGGACGCAATCAGGTATATATCGACAACAGGATCCGCCGTAAATTCCGGATTAACCCCCTGAACGAGTAAAACGAGGCGCTCAAGGCCCATCGCGAAGCCCACTGCCGGAGTCGCGCGGCCGCCTAACTGCTCAACCAGACCATCGTAACGACCGCCCGCGCACACCGTCCCCTGCGAGCCGAGGCTCGTTGTCACCCACTCAAACACGGTGCGGTTATAGTAGTCGAGGCCGCGCACGAGGCGCTGGTTGACGGTATAAGCGATACCGGCGTCGTCAAGGAACGCGCACAGCCCCGCAAAATGTTCGCGGGACTCTTCATCCAGATAATCGCCGAGCGCTGGCGCGTCGTTTAACAGCGCCTGTACGTCCGGGTTTTTGGAATCGAGCACGCGCAGCGGATTCGAATACATGCGGCGTTTGCAGTCTTCATCAAGCTTATCGATGTGCTGCTCAAGGAAGGCAACCAGCGCATCGCGATAGTTAGCACGCGCTTCCAGCGAACCGATAGAGTTCAGCTCCAGCGACACGTGCTCGGCGATGCCCAGCGCTCGCCACCAGCGAGCCGTCAGCATAATGAGTTCGGCGTCGATATCCGGGCCTTGCAGGCCAAACACTTCGGCACCCAGCTGATGGAACTGACGGTAACGCCCTTTCTGCGGACGTTCGTGGCGGAACATCGGGCCGATGTACCACAAGCGCTGTTCCTGATTGTACAGCAGACCATGTTCGATGCCGGCGCGCACGCAGCCCGCGGTGCCTTCAGGACGCAGGGTCAGGCTGTCGCCGTTGCGGTCCTCAAAGGTATACATCTCTTTTTCAACCACGTCGGTCACTTCACCGATAGCGCGTTTGAACAACGGGGTCTGCTCTACAATCGGCAAACGGATTTCGCTGTAACCGTAGCTGCCGAGCACCTGCTTGAGTGTGCCTTCAATGCGCTGCCAGATGGCGGTATCGCCCGGCAGGTAATCGTTCATGCCGCGGATGGCTTGAATGTTTTTTGCCACGTTTATTCTCTTTTTCTATACAAAAAATGAACCCGAAACAGACCGCTCCGGTGTGGCTGGGGCGGTTCGCGGGTTCAATCATACACGGGAAGCACGCCGCTTCCCACGTTTGCGTTATTTTTCCAGCTGCTGCACGCTGATACGACGGCTCTCGTCGAGCATCGAGGCCTTGGCTCGAATGCGCGCTTCGAGTTGCGTAATCATGTCGTCGTTATCGAGGCGGTCTTTGCGCACGCCTTCTTCATAGAAGCCGCTTTTCTTGTTGCCGCCGGTGACGCCAAGTGTGGAGACCAGCGCTTCACCCGGACCATTCACCACGCAGCCGATGATAGAAACATCCATCGGCGTGATGATATCTTCCAGCCGCTGCTCCAGCGCGTTCACCGTGCCGATAACATCGAACTCCTGGCGGGAACAGGTCGGACAGGCGATAAAATTAATGCCGCGCGAGCGAATACGCAGGGATTTCAGAATGTCGAAACCGACTTTGATCTCTTCCACTGGATCGGCCGCGAGCGAAACACGCAATGTATCGCCGATCCCTTCAGAGAGCAGCAGCCCAAGACCGATCGCGGATTTCACCGCGCCAGCACGGGCTCCGCCCGCCTCGGTGATCCCAAGATGCAGCGGCTGATCGATCTGTTTCGCCAGCAGGCGATAAGACTCGACCGCCAGGAAAACGTCAGACGCTTTCACGCTCACTTTAAACTGATCGAAGTTCAGCCTGTCGAGATGATCGACATGGCGCATGGCGGATTCCAGCAGCGCCTGCGGCGTCGGCTCGCCATACTTTTCCTGAAGATCTTTCTCAAGCGATCCGGCGTTCACGCCGATGCGGATCGGAATGTTTTTATCGCGCGCGCAATCCACGACGGTACGAATGCGCTCTTCATTGCCGATATTGCCGGGGTTGATGCGCAGGCAGTCGACACCGTATTCCGCCACTTTAAGCGCGATGCGGTAGTCGAAGTGAATATCCGCGACCAGCGGCACACTGACCTGCTGCTTGATGAGACGAAACGCCTCGGCGGCATCCATCGTTGGCACCGAGACGCGAACGATATCCGCGCCCACGCGCTCCAGCGCTTTGATTTGGTTTACCGTCGCCTCGACATCCGTCGTGCGGGTATTGGTCATTGACTGCACGGCGATGGGAGCGCCATCGCCGATGGGGACGTTACCGACGTATATCCGTTTCGATTTTCTACGCTGAATGGGCGCTTCATTATGCATGACAAATCTCCCTCATTGCCCGTCTGTTACTGCGCTACTGATTGCTCGGCATTGAGGGTCAGACGTGCAACCTGGTTAGTTCTGATAAAACGGCTCAAATCCACCGGTTTGCCCTGGTACTGAATCTGCACTGCCGACGGCGCGCCGATTTTAAGGCGGTACGGCGCCTGACCGGACAGATTCAGATTAGTATCTTTACGTTGCAGACCGCTGAATAATTTCTTACCGGTCGCGTCAGTCACTTCAAGCCAGCAATCGGCGGTGAAATTCATCACCAGCGCGTTGGCGTCCGCCGCAGGCGCAGTGGAGGCCTGGCCTACCGGCAGCTGACTTTGTGCCGGCTGCGTCGTCGTTTGCTGCGCCGCGGTGTCGGTGTTCGCCTGGCTCGGCGGCACCACCACTGGCTGCTGGCTCGCCGTATTTGGCGACGGCATCGGCGTCGGCTGCGGGTTGTTAGACGCGGTGTTCTGCGTATCGCCAGACGGCAGATCGGCAGGCGGCGTCGCCTGATCCTGCGACGCGTCAGCGGTGTTATCGGTATTCAGAGGAACGGATTGCGGGCTGTTGGCCGCGTTCTGGCTCAGCTCAGCGCTGGACTGATCCGCCATGGTGCTGATTTCTTCCTGCTGCGCTTTGTGGTTTTGCCACCACCACGCGCCTGTCAGGCCGACCACCACAAAAAGCACAAGCCAGGTGAAACTCATCAGCCAGCCGTCACGTTTTTTACGGCTTTTGCCAAGCGCGTAGGTTTGCATCGGCGCGACCTGAGCGGTTCTCACCGGCGCCTGTTTGGAGAGCATCGGCAGCAGTTCTTCTTCCGGAACGTGCACCAGACGCGCATAAGAACGGATATAACCGCGCAGGAACGTGGAAGCCAAATCGGCAGGCGCTTTGTCCTCTTCGATGTCGCGAACCGTCGATACCTTCAGGCATAAACGTTCCGCCACAACCTGTTGGCTGAGTCCCAGTTGTTCACGGGCCAGGCGCAGACGCTCACCCGTGGTGTGTGGTGCATTTTCTTCGTGAGTGGCTTCAGTATTCATTAGCTACAACTGCTGGTACTGTTTTCATTAGGAACCTGGCACCGGCAGGAATAAGACAACGTTTCGCTGCCCTGTCTGCCCATACCGCGAAATCATTCTCATCGAACACGCACATAACGCGTATCCGTTACCCGTTTCCGTATTTTAACGCCTCAGACGGCATAACGCCGCAGGCGATAAGCAGAAACGTTAGTTAACCATAGCCAGCTTTTTATCCGGTGTCTGTTAAGTAACGCCAGATAAGCCAGAAAGCCCCAGCTAACATGTTGTTGCGACGCTACATACTGCCTCAAAGCACAGAGAAACGCACCGTAATTATTTACCCTGCACGCTTCTTTACGCAGCAATCGCTGCGCCTGTGCGGAAAGTGGTCACGCGATAGCCTGCCCGCGTGACCTTACCGGCTTTTGGCTCGCTGTCAGACCGCCTTAACGGCAATCGGCTCACCCTGCATACGCTTGCGCATAGTGCGTTTGGTACGATCGATAACATCGCCCGCCAGCTGTCCACAGGCCGCGTCGATATCATCACCGCGCGTTTTACGCACGATCGTGGTGAAACCGTAGCTCATCAGCACTTTAGAGAAGCGAGCGATACGGCTGTTAGAGCTGCGACCATACGGCGCGCCCGGGAAGGGGTTCCACGGAATCAGGTTGATTTTGCACGGCGTATCTTTCAGCAGTTCCGCCAGCTGATGCGCATGCTCGGTGCCGTCGTTCACATGATCCAGCATCACGTATTCGATGGTCACGCGGCCCTGGTTGGCGTTGGATTTGCCGATATAACGACGCACGGCAGCGAGGAACGTCTCGATATTGTACTTTTTGTTGATCGGTACAATTTCATCGCGAATTTCATCGTTCGGCGCATGCAGGGAGATAGCCAGCGCTACGTCAATCATATCGCCAAGCTTATCCAGCGCCGGCACAACGCCGGAGGTTGAGAGCGTGACGCGGCGTTTAGACAGCCCAAAGCCAAAATCATCGAGCATGATTTCCATCGCCGGAACGACGTTGGTCAGGTTCAGCAGCGGCTCGCCCATGCCCATCATCACCACGTTAGTGATAGGACGCTGGCCGGTCACTTTCGCCGCGCCAATGATTTTCGCCGCGCGCCACACCTGGCCGATAATTTCAGACACGCGCAGGTTACGGTTAAAGCCCTGCTGCGCCGTCGAACAGAATTTGCACTCCAGCGCGCAGCCCACCTGGGAGGAAACGCACAGCGTGGCGCGATCATCTTCAGGAATATAGACCGTCTCGACGCGCTGATCGCCGACCGCAATCGCCCACTTAATCGTGCCGTCGGAAGAGCGCTGCTCTTCGACCACTTCCGGTGCCCGGATTTCCGCCACTTCCTTGAGCTTACCGCGCAGCACTTTGTTGATGTCGGTCATCTCATCGAAATCATCACAGCAGTAGTGATACATCCATTTCATCACCTGATCGGCGCGAAACGGCTTTTCACCCAGCGTTTTGAAGAACTCGCGCATCGCCTGGCGGTTCAGATCGAGGAGGTTAATTTTTTCAGATTTAATAGCAGGCGCCGCTGAGGCATCCTCAGGCGTGACAATGTGTTCAGACATATTCGATCCTGGCCTCGTTGTTACACGTTACGGCCTCTGGAGGGTTGATAAAAAAGAAACGCCCCGGTCAGAGCAGGCTCATCCGGGGCGCAGCATTGTACAAATTCTATGGCAGTGACGCCACGGCTTAAAGCGACATCATGAAAATAAAATGTAAATGTCTCTTTGCCGTTTCGCTTATTAGCGAGTGCGCGGGCAGATTTCGCCTTCGCCGAAGAAGTAGGCGATTTCGCGGTTAGCAGACTCAACGGAATCGGAACCGTGGGTGCCGTTTTCGGTGAAGCTGTCTGCGTAATCAGCGCGCAGAGTACCTGCCAGCGCGTTTGCCGGGTTGGTCGCGCCCAGCAGGTCACGGTGACGCTGTACCGCGTTTTCGCTTTCCAGTACGGAAACTACGATCGGGCCAGAGGTCATGAATTCCACCAGACCGTCAAAGAACGGCTTGCCTTCGTGCTCGGCATAAAAACCGCGCGCCTGCTCAACGGTCAGGTGCAGCATTTTGGTACCGATGATTTTGAAGCCTGCGGATTCAAAACGCGCGAAAATGCTGCCGATAACGTTTTTAGCGACTGCGTTCGGTTTGATGATGGAAAAAGTACGCTCGATTGCCATGATTACCTCTGTAAGTTGTTCTGTTTGCCCGACAGGCAAGTTTAGAATTGGCGGCGATTATAATGAGCATCGAAAGCCTTGCCTACCTTCGGGGATAACATTTTTTTAAAATAATATGAGCTTCGGCAACACTTCATGCCATAAGCGTGCTTTTCAGGCGTCTTTCCTTATTCCACCCGGAACTGCGCAGCCGCAATCTGCCCTGCTTCATCCATCAGCAAAACCTGATAATCCCCGCTTTTATCAAAGGTCAGCGTCACGCTGTCGCCTTCTTTATCGAGCGGTTCACCGTTTAAAAACCACCAGTGGCGCCCGCCGCCGCCCTGACTGCGCAGCGGCAACGACAGCGCGGCTTGCCCCGGCAGTCGTTTCAGCACAGCGCCCTCGCGCACGCCGGTGAGCAGCAACGGCACCAGATCCTGCTGATGAACTGGCGGACACTGCGCGGATACCGGCGGCAGGCGGGCTGCCCGCCGCTCGGCGGGCGGTAGCCACGGTTCAAGCGGCAGCGGCCAGAGCAACAGGCGGCTTTCGGAAACATGCGGACAATCCGCCGCCACCCGCTCACCCTTCGCATTCAGCCACAGCGGGAACTGAATGCCCCGGCTCCCCTCCTGCCCTTCGGCAAGCAGCGTTGGCGGTTCACTGTTATCAAGAAGCCACGTCGACAACCGGCGACGGCAGTTGCTGTCTCCCGCCGGTAAATGCTGCCCGCCCGGCCAGCAGATGGTGCCAGCGGACACCGAGGACGGGCGCGGATCGACGGGTTGTCTCGCCTGCTGCACCGCCGAGACGGCCCCCGCCTGTAACAGGTTATTGACCTGATTCAGCACCGGCACGGCGCTTGCGAAACCAAACTGTCCGGCAACCGGCGTCGCATCCGGGCGACCGGTCCAGACGCCAACCAGATAGCGCGACGTCACGCCGACAGCCCAGGCATCGCGATAACCGTAACTGGTGCCGGTTTTCCAGGCGAGCGGCACCACCTGCGGCAGTGAGCCGTCCGGCAGCGGCTGCGCCTCGTTCGCAAGGATGCGGCGGATAATCCATGCCGCGCCCGGCGACATTAGCGGACGCTCTACCAGCGGATCGCCCTTCACCACCCGCAAGCGCGCCGCCTGACCGTGACGGGCGAAAGCGCTGTAGGCCGCCACAATCTCATCAAGTCTTGCACCCGCGCCGCCCAGGATCACCGCGAGGCTTGGCTGCGCCGTCGGCGGAAAACGCAGCGCCAGCCCGACATTACGCAGCTTCGCCGTAAAGCGCTTCGGCCCATAGGCTTCCAGCACCTGAACGGCGGGCAGGTTCAACGACCGCACCAGCGCCTCGCTCATGCTCACCGGCCCGTTAAAACCGCTATCGAAATTGCCAGGCCGGTAATCCCCGAAGCGACGGGGCACATCCTGTAACAGCGACGCCGGATGAATAAGCCCCTCATCCAGCGCCAGCCCGTAAACAAACGGTTTTAACACCGAACCGGGTGAACGAATCGCCGTCACCATATCGACATGACCAAAGCGGGCATCATCGTTAATATCCGCCGAACCGACCCAGCCGCGCACTTCCATGGTGGTGTGATCGACTACCAGGATAGCCAGCGACGTCCGCGCCGGGAGGCGGCCTTTCCAGTTCAGCGCGAGATCTTCAAGCTGGCGCTGTAAAGCGGCGTCAAGCGTAGTGGTGATTTTGGTGTCGCGACGTTGCGTCACCAGCCGCCGCGAGAGCAGCGGCGCCAGCTGCGGCATCTGGCGCGGAGCCAGCCAGACCGGTTCTTCCAGCGATTCGCGTACCTGTTTTTCACTCCAGACGCCCTGCGTCGCCATGCGGCGCAACACCTTATCGCGCGCCGCCTGCGCGCGGTCAGGCCAGCGGTCAGGCCGGAGCCTGCTTGGTGCCTGTGGAAGTACCGCCAGCAGCGCGGCATCGGAATAGCTAAGTTGCGAAGGCGGTTTGCCAAGATATACCCAACTGGCTGCCCCGATGCCCTGCAGCGTGCCGCCAAACGGCGCGCGGTTCAGATAGAGCGTGAGGATCTCGGCTTTGGAGAGATGCCATTCAAGCTGCATCGCCCGCCATACCTGACGCAGCTTGCCACCAAAGGTACGCGGATGCGGATCCAGCAGGCGCGCCACCTGCATGGTAAGCGTACTGCCACCGGAGACAACCGAGCCGGAGCGCAGATCCTGCCAGGCCGCGCGCGCGATCGCGAGCGGGTTAATACCGGGGTGACGCCAGAACCAGCGGTCTTCGTAGTTCAGCAACGCCTCAAGGTAACGCGGCGAGACATCGTTAATGGTGACCGGGTAGCGCCAGATGCCGTTTTTGTCGGCGAATCGCCACAGCGGCGTGCCGTCCTGGGCCACGACCACACGAGCCGGCTGCACTTCATACAACGGCAGCGGCCAGCACTTATCGGCAAGCCACAGCGCAGCGCACAATAAAAGCGGCGCCGCCGCCAGAATTATCCAGCGGCGGCGCCTTTTACACAGGCTTTTAATCACAGCTCACCTGTCAGGGGTTGATGGTCAGCGCAGGGATAGTCGCACCGGTCGAACGCCACTGCGGCACATACATCGACTCCACCTGCGGCGCGGGCACTTTATAGGTGCCCGGCGTCACGGCGCGCGCCATATAGACCAGCGTGGCGTTAACGCCTTCGTTCACCGGCAGCGCCGCGACGAAGCGGTCGTCACGGAACTCCATATGCTGAATATCCATCTGCTGCATCCGGTTGATGAGATCGCTTGCCTCACCCGCGCTACTCAGACTGGCGCTGGCGTTCGCCAGGTTCTGGTTCTCAAGCTCCAGCCCGGCCGGGAGAAGATCGACCACCAGCGCGTCAGGCACCGTTTTGCTGGCTGAAACTTCAAGCCACACCAGCACCAGCTCGCCGCTCTTGAGATTTGAGAGCGAAATCGACTCGCCTTTGCTGTTGAGGTAGTGACGCTCAATATGCAACACGTTGCTTGACGGCTGCGGCGCAACGTCCGGGTACCCCTGGCTTTCAAGACGCAGCCAGAGCGGGGTCTGGGCCGTGTTAGTCACCTGCAATGCGCCAAGCTGATCGGCGTTGAGCGTCACGCTCTGCGCTTTGTCGCCGCCCATGAACTGGCCTTGCAGCGTGGTTTGCGCCTGCCAGTTCCCCGGCTGGTTTACCAGATTGCGGCCCGCCAGGAACAGCGCGTTGCTTTCCTGGGTGGAGAGCCAGCGCTTGCCATACGCTTCATCAGAGAGCGCGTTAAGCAGCGAGCTCTGCGTGTCAGCCTGCAGGTTATATTCCTGCAGCAGGCTCAGCTTGAGCGCATCGTCACGCAGATCGCTGCCGTAGTCGCCAATCCAGACGTCGTTATGCGGCCGCTCGGTTTTAAGGCCCAGATCCAGCGCAGCCTTACTGCGCGGCGCATCACCCATCAGTTTCAGCGCCACACCAAGCTGCACCAGCGGCAGACCGCCGCCCGCTTGCGCGCGATGCTCCCAGAGGTCGCGCAGCGCGCCGAGCGGCGCTTTCTGCTGACGAGCCAACACCAGGCCCGCATAGGCCTGCACCGCAAAGCGCGAGGCCGCGTTATTTTCGCTGTAGCGCAGCGCGATGGTGGCCGGATCCTGGAGATAACGCAGCAGGCGCGCGTTAGCTTTATTTAAAGCATCAGCCGGCACGCTGTAGCCCTGTTCGCCCGCGCGTACCAAGAAGTCGGTCACATAGGCCGTCGCCCAGTACTCTTCCGGGCTTTCTTTATCCCACAACCCGAAACCGCCCTCTTCACGCTGCATCTCCAGCAGGCGGGCAATGCCGATATCCACCGCCGCGCGGCGCTGTTCATCGGTGTCGCCTTTGATGCCGAGCGCTTTAAGCTGCGCGGCGTTGGTATAGAGCGACGGGAACAGGCCGCTGGTAGTCTGCTCAAGGCAGCCATACGGATAAGCGCGCAACTCTTCAATGTAGCGGGCGATGTTCAGCGGCGGACGACCGCTTAACAGCAATCGGCCTTCCAGCGTGGAGGCGTTAAGTCCCTGCAGATGCGTGGCCGGTACGGTCCAGATTTCACCTGCGCGCAGCATCGCACCGCTGTTTATAGTCTGTGCCGGATACGCCGGACGCACGCCGATTTTCCACTCGCGGTTGATAGGCGCGAAACGCTCGCCTGGCAGTGAAAGCCCGGTGATCTGCGCCTGTACCGCGCCATCGCCAAACCCGTTGCTGGCGGCGACCGGCACGAACAGCGTTGTGCGCCCGCCCGCTTTCAGGTTCACCTGCTGGCTCGACTGCGCATCAAGGCTCACCAGCCCGCTGGCGCTAAAGGTGACGTTAAGCTGCTGCGGCTGTTCGGTCAGGTTCGTGACATCCAGCGCCAGGCGCGAGGTATCGCCGCCCGCGAGGAAGCGCGGCGTGCTCATCTCGGCAATCACCGGTGCTGCCACGATCACTTTGCTTTCGCCGCTGCCGAAGCGGTCATCGCTCCAGGCCTGCGCCATCACGCGCAGTTCGCCGTTAAAGTCACCGACGGGCAGCGTAATTGTGCCTTCACCCTGGTCGTTTAACTGCACCGGCACCGCCTGTTCAGCGATGATAGTGACATGGTTGACCGGCGGTTTGCCGCCGCGGTTCAGCTCATCGCCGTCGCCACCAAAGCGCAGCGCCGCCAGACGGCCCTGTCCTTCAATGACCTGGCCGTAGATATCATAGATATCCGCGCCATAGCGTTTCTTACCAAAGAAGCCGCGCCACGGATCCGGCGTGACGTAGTCGGTGATGTTAAGCACGCCGCTGTCCACGGCGGAAACCAACACGTTAATCTGCTTTGGCAGCTCGCCGTTTTTCACGCTGGCTTTCACTTTCACCGACAGCGTGCTGTCCGGGCGCATCTTCGCGGGGGTTTCCAGCGACAAATTCAGGCGACGGTTTTCATCGCCCATCGGCAGATGCAGCAGGCCGACCGCGCGTTTTTGCGTCGCGGAGCGGGATTTATCGCCGGGGCGCACCACCAGCGTGCTGAGATAGAGATCGTGACGCTTCCAGGCTTTATCCACCGGAATATCCAGATCGAGGCCTTTCTCCGGTACGTCGATCTCCTGCCACCACAGCGGGCCTTCAGAGGATTCCACCATCACGTAGCCTTTGCCTGCGGCTGGCGCGGCGATATGCAGCTTGATGGTGTCGCCTGGCTGATAGAATGGCTTATCAATTTTCAGCGTCACACGGTCCGGGCGCGGCGCGCTGGCACCGTCGTTGTTATCCTGCCAGCTGTAACCGGCCCAGAAGCGCACGCTGCTGACGAGATCGTCAGGCGAGACGACCTCCAGACGATAGGAACCCCACTCCACCGGGAAGCTGACTTTGCCGGTTTCACCCGCCGCCAGATCGATAGTCTGCTCGGCTTCCACCAGATCTTTCTGATCGAACTGCGACAGCCAGCCTTCAGAATCTGACCAGTTCCAGTAATAGTCGCGGCGCTCGCGCACCAGGCGCATTTTGAGGCCTTTGACCGCGACTTTTTCACCCTGCGCGTTGGCATAGACGATATCGAAACCGGCATTGCCGTTTTCATCGACCATCGGCTGACTGACGGTATCGTCGGTACGGTAGTCGTAAACCGCTTTTTCACCAAACTGCGGGCGAATACCCACCAGCGCGTCGGCAGGCCAGATGGCCTGTTCAACGCGGCGCGTCACCGGACGACCGCCCGATTCCAGCAGGCTCGCCTGCAAAATCAGACGCAGCGGCGAGCGCACATCCTGCCACTGGCTTTCAGCAGCGACCTGCGCGACACCCGCGTCGTCAAGATTAAGCTGCACTTCATCCAGGCTGCGGGAGAGGTTTTCTTCCGCGATATTGCCGAACTGGAAGCCCGGCAGTTGCGCCACCGCGTCGCGCAGCGGACGCAGATAGAGCTGCCCCTGCAGGCTGTTGCCCGCGGCAGGCGCGCCGTAGAGATAGTGACCTTCGATACCAAAATTGACGGTATCAGCAGGTGCCAGAGGCGTTTTCTGCACGTTGAGATTGAGCGCCATCCGCTCCGGCATAAAGTCTTCCACATGGAAGAGCCAGTTACGGTTCTGGTTGTCGCCGGTATTGGCGCGGATCACCCACTGGCCGGTGGCGGCCTGAGCATCCAGTTTCCAGGTCAGTTGATAAAGCCCGTTATTCGGCTCCACCACCTGCGTGCGCGCCACCTGGCCGTCCGGGCGCACCACTTCGAATTTCACCGGCTGCGCCGTCAGCGGCTTGCCGTCGCTGTCGCGCAGCAGGCCATTAACGATCACCGTTTCACCCGGGCGGTAAAGATCGCGCGGGCCAAACATAAAGAACTGTTTGCTGTAGCCGCGATCGCCATCGATATCAAACTCGGCGAGATCCAGCGCCGGGAGGTTGAGATCGAGCATCGTGGTCTGCTCGCCCATACGGGCCAGCACCAGCGCCGCCTCTTTCGGATTTTCCAGACGCACGTGACCGGTGCTGTCACTGGTCGATTGCGCCAGCGTCTGCCCTTTGTCATTCAGCAGACGGACTTCGACGCCGCTTTGCGCCGCGCCGTTCTCCAGGCTCTGGGTGAAGATATCCATGCGGTCGTGGTAGCGGTGCAGCGAAAGACCGACATCGCTCAGCGTAAAGAGCGTCGCGGCGTTGCTGTAGTTGTAGTGCCCCGCCTGGTTCATTACCGCCAGATAGACGCCCGGCTGTTGCAGCGGCTTGATGTCACTTAACGGCAGCAGCAGTTTTTCGCGCGTATTGCGGGCCGGGTTGAGATCAAAACGCCCGGTGTAGACCAGATCCGCCATTTTCAGCAGTTGGTCTGATTCCCAGTTGCTGAGTGAATTACGGTATTCCCACTGGCTCACCATCGCCGCCAGTGATTCCGGCTTCACGCGATAGAAGTTAACGTCGACGCTTGAGATATTGAGCGCCATCACCGGCAGCCCCTGCACGACTTTGGTCGGCAAAAGCGAGCCACGGCTCGCGAACCCGACGCTTGGCGCGATATCGCGCGTGGTCAGGGTTTTCTCATACGCTATGCCGAAAGTGGCTTTATTCAGCGCCAGCAGTTCGCGATCGACGCTCAGCACCAGTTCACGGTTCGGCTCCAGATGGCGCAGGCGCAGCTCTTTTAAATTCGGTGCAAGCTCCCACGCGCCGTCCACCTTGCCGTCTTTCTTATCGACAAGATGCACCACGCGGCCAAAATCCTGGTTGGGATCGAGCGGCACCGAGAAGGTAAGCACCATCGTACTGGCGCCATCAAGCTGAACCTCGGAGGCGTCCAGTAATTTGAGTGGTTTTCCGGCGCTTTGCTGCGCCAGTTTTTGCAGGTCAGCTGCCTGGGGCTTTGCCTGGGGTGCCGGAGCGCTGCTCTGGGCCGCAGGCGCGGTGGAATCGGCGGAAGCACTCTCCTTGTCGTCGCACCCGCCGAGAGTGAAAGACGCCAGTAACGCTGTCGCGATGACAGCCAGACGCAGTTGTTTCATAGTTTTCCCTGGCCGTAGTGGCCGTCGGTTGCCGGTAACGGCGGCTATTATGCTTAAAAGCTGTGACAAAAAAAAACCACCAAAAATAAATAGCGGAAGATGCTTTGCAAATTCCTTGCAACGACCTGCAAAACGCTAACTTTCTCTCCACTTCCCGCCGGATGTTACCGCGATCACAGTGCATAACGTTACATGTTACCTTTAGAGTTATTTGTTTTTAAAACAATCAGATAACTGGATTTCAAAGGCAGCGGGTTGCTACCTTTGAGCGGTGCCTCTGCACATCAGGTGGTTTAGCCAGACGATAAAAAAGAGAGAGCTAAATGAGATACGCCGTAAACGCCCTACAAAACTTTGGCAAGTCCCTTTACGGACCGGTATTAATCCTGCCGATTGTCGGCCTGTTTATCGCCTTCGGCAACGTACTCGGCAACGGCAGCCTGGCGGGTTATCTGCCGTTTCTCGGCCATCCGGCGCTGCAGCACACCGGCCAGCTTATCGCCAAATCGGCGGTCTCGGTGCTGGCGAACCTGGCGCTGGTCTTCGCCGTCGGCATTCCCATCGGTCTTGCGGCGCGCGACAAAGGCTACGCGGCGCTGACAGGGCTGGTGACGTTTATTGTTTTTATCAACGCCATGAATGTGACGTTACAGCTACAGGGCGAACTGGCACCGGCCGATCAGATGCGCGCGGCGGGGCAAAGCATGGTGCTCGGCGTGCAGGTGCTGGAGATGGGCGTGTTCGCGGGCATCCTGACCGGCGCGCTCTCCGGCTAGCTCTATAACCGCTACTCCGGCGTCCAGTTCTCGGGTGCGATGGCGATTTACTCCGGCCACTGCTTTGTCGCCATCATTATGCTGCCCGTCTCGATGGTATTGGGCGTAGTGATGAGTGAGATCTGGCCCTTCGCCCAGCACGGCATCAGCGCGATGGCGCTGGCGATTAAAGGCGCTGGTGCGCTCGGCGTGGCGGTGTATGGCTTCCTGGAGCGCATTCTGGTGCCGACAGGCCTGCATCACCTTGTCTATACGCCGTTTCTCTATACCGAACTCGGCGGCACTCAGGACGTCTGCGGGACGGTCTACCAGGGCGCGCGCAATATCTATTTTGCCGAGATGGCCTGCCCTTCCGTCACGCAGTTAAGCCCGACCGTGGTCTGGGACGCGCGCGGCATCAGCAAAATGTTCGGCCTGCCCGCGGCGGCGCTGGCGATGTATATGACGGCCAAACCAGAGCGCAGGGCCGCCGCCAAAGCGATTCTGATCCCGGCGGCGCTGACGTCGCTTCTGGTAGGCGTCACCGAGCCTATCGAATTTTCATTCCTGTTTATCGCCCCGCTGCTGTTTGTGGTGCACGCGGTGCTGACCGGCATCGGCATGATGCTGTTTTATCTGCTGGACGTTCACGCCATCGGCGCTAACGGCATTATCGATTTCATTCTCTACAACCTGCCGCTTGGCACCACGAAATCAAACTGGCCGATGTATCTGCTGGTCGGGCTGATGATGGCGGTGCTCTACTTCACCGTGTTCCGCTTCCTGATCCTGCGCTTCAACATGAAAACGCCGGGGCGCGAGGATGACGACCAGGAGACGCGCCTCTACAGCAAACAGGAATACCAGGCGAAAGGCACGAACGACGGTCTGGGCGAGGCGATTATCGAAGGGCTGGGCGGTCGGGCCAACATCGAAGTGGTGGATAACTGTTACACCCGTCTGCGCGTCACGGTGCGCGACGTGGCCGTTATCGATGAACCGCGTCTGAAAGCGACCGGCGCGAAAGCGGTGATTAAACAAGGTAATAACGTTCAGGTGGTCTACGGACTGCATGTGAAAAAAATGCGTGAAGCCGTTGAAATGTTTCTTTGACAGGAGCTGATGATGTTGAAACCTCCCTTTATTCTTGCTATCGCCGGCGGCGGCAGCACCTATACGCCGGGTATTGTGAAAAGCCTGATGGTGCGCTTAAGCGATTTCCCGCTTGCCGAAATTCGTCTCTATGACATCGACAGCGCGCGTCAGGAGACGATCGCGCCGGTGGTGGAGAAAGTGATCCGCGATCACAGCCAGACCATTAAATTCACTACCACCAGCGACCCGGAAGTGGCGTTCAGCGGCGCGCATTTTGTCTTCGCCCAGATGCGCGTCGGCCAGTACAAAATGCGCGAGCAGGATGAAAAAATCCCGTTGCGTCACGGCGTGGTGGGCCAGGAAACCTGCGGACCTGGCGGGCTGGCTTACGGCCTGCGCACCATTCTGCCGATGGTCGAACTTATCGATATGGTGGAACGCTACGCCGACAGCAAGGCCTGGATTGTGAACTACTCCAACCCGGCGGCGATTGTGGCGGAAGGCGTGCGACGCCTGCGCCCCACTGCCCGCGTGCTCAATATCTGCGATATGCCGGTGGCGGCGATGCGCAACATGGGCGCGATTCTCGGGGTCGACCGCCATAAGCTTGAAGTGGATTACTTCGGCCTGAACCACTTCGGCTGGTTCACCCGCGTGCTGGTGGATGGTGAAGATCAACTGCCCGCGCTGCGCCGCCATATCGCGAAATTCGGCCTGCTGACCGAAGACGCGGCGCAGACCGATCCGCAGCACTCCGATCCGTCATGGGTGAAAACCTGGCGCAATATTAAGCCGATCATGGATCACTTCCCGGATTATCTGCCGAACCCGTATTTACAGTATTACCTGATGCCAAACGACATCGTCGAGCATCAGAACCCGGATTACACCCGCGCCAATGAAGTGATGGACGGGCGCGAGAAAAAACTGTTCGCGGCGGCGGAAGAGTATAAGCGTACCGGTATCCTGCCGGATGCGTTCCACGTAGGCGTTCACGGCGCGTTTATTGTAGATGTCGCCTGCTCGCTGGCGTTCGATTTACGCCAGCGGCATCTGGTGATTGTCGAAAACAAAGGTGCTATCGCCAATCTGCCTTACGACGCGATGGTGGAAGTGCCGGCGTATATCACCGCCGCCGGGCCGGAGCCGGTGCGTATGGGCGCGGTGCCGCTCTTCCACCAGACGCTGCTGATGCAGCAGCTCGCCTCCGAGCAGTTGCTGGTCGAGGCCACGCTCGAAGGCAGTTACGAAAAAGCGCTGCAGGCGTTTACACTTAACCGTACTGTCCCCACGATGCAGCACGCTAAAGCGATCCTTGATGACATGATCGAGGCGAACCGCGACTACTGGCCGGCGCTGCAAAAAGCCTGGGTGAACGGAGAAGCGGCGTCATAACCGGAGCCTGCTCGCGACATCAATAATGATGGCTTGTGGTGAGGTGAAAAAGCGCTGACAATCCGTTTCTCAGCGATGACACGGAGAACGCCATGTCCACATCCTTTTTTGTCGCGAGCCACTGGCTTGCAGAGCATATCGACGACCCGGAAATTCAGATCCTCGACGCCCGTATGGCCCCTGCGGGCCAGGAACACCTGCGCAATATGGCGCAAGAGTATCGCGCGGGCCATCTTCCCGGCGCGCGCTTTTTCGATATCGAAGCGCTGTCCGATCACTCTACCCCCCTGCCCCATATGATGCCGCGCCCGGAAGCGTTCGCGGTCGCGATGCGCGAACTGGGCGTCAGCCACGACAAACATCTGATTGTTTATGACGAAGGCAACCTTTTCTCGGCGCCGCGCGCCTGGTGGATGCTGCGCGCCTTCGGCGTACAGAATGTGTCGATTCTGGCGGGCGGCCTTGCCGAATGGCAGCGCGACGGTTTTCCGCTGGAAGAAGGTATGGTCGACGCGCCGGAAGGCGACTTTGAAGCCAAATTTGACGACGGGCTGGTGAAACGCCTGACCGATGTCTTACTGGCAAGCCATGAGAAAACCGCTCAGCTCGTTGATGCCCGCCCGGCGGCGCGCTTTAACGCCGAAGCCGATGAACCACGACCGGGCCTGCGGCGCGGCCATATTCCCGGCGCGCTGAACGTACCGTGGACCGATCTGGTCGTTAAAGGCCAGCTGAAAACCACCGACGAACTGCGCGAGATATTCGCAGACCAGGGCGTGGATCTGCATCGCCCGATTATCGCCAGCTGCGGCTCCGGCGTGACGGCGGCGGTCGTGATGCTCGCCCTCGCTACCCTTGAGGCAAGTGACGTGAAGCTCTATGACGGCTCCTGGAGTGAATGGGGCGCGCGCGACGATCTGCCCATCGAACCGGCGTCATAATGGATAACCGCCTGACGCCACTGCTGATGCGCGGCGAGTCGCTGACCCGCGCTGAGTACCGCGTGCTTTCCCACCTGACGGCGCATCCGCTGCGGGTGGGGAATATCACGGTGCGGGAGCTGGCGCAGGAGACGTTTGTCTCCACCGCCACGATTATGCGGCTGTGCCATAAGCTTGGCTTCAGCGGTTACAGCGAACTTATCTGGCACTGTAAGCAACTGCTCACTGACACGCCCCATCTCGCCATTGAACCCGACGCCGCGCCCGATGTTCTGCCCGCCCTGTTTAACCGCTTTGTCGAAAATTATCAGCAGACCTTTCGCTGGGTAACGCCCGAAAAGATCGCCGCCTTCAGCGAGCTGCTGCGGGAAAAAGAGCGGTTTTTTCTCTACGGCGCGGGGTTTTCGTATCTCTTCGCGGAATATCTGACCAAAAAGCTACAGGTGCTCGGCAAGACGGCCTTTATCTCCGGCCCTGGTGACAGCCGTAATATTTTTCTCAGCAACGCGGCGCGGTATGAAGTGTTTATTGCCGTCTCGCGCAGCGGCGAAACGGAACAGGTGCTCGACAAAGCGCGTATAGCCCGTAATGTCGGCATGGAGGTGGTGGCATTTACCCGCGCGTCGCCAAATCCGCTGGCGGAGCTGTCCGGGCTGCATTTTCCACTCTATGACGAGGCAATCCATTTCGCCGCCGAAGCGGCGGGGATCACCTCGTTTGAATCCAATCTGGTAATGCTTATCGACTTGCTGCTGTTACAGGCGCAGGCGTAACGGCGCGGCCAGCAGGCCGCGCCGCTGTTCTTACGAGAAACGCGACAGCGCGTCGCGCGCGTGGATAGCGTTAAGGTTACGCACCAGCAACTCCACCAGCATGTCGGCGGAGTACGCCTTACGGCTCTCCCCTTCGCGAAGCCCGCCGATAAACACAAACGCCAGCTTACGTTTGCCGCGCTTCACGCGGGTGAAGTTTTTCCAGCGGCCGCCGACGGCGCGCGGCGGCTCAAACCCTTCGCGATAAATCAGCGTCACGGTGGTGGTATCGTTGGCGGTCTGCACCGAGAAATCTTCAATGGCGCTGAGCGGAATTCCCGCGGTGAACTGACGACAGTGCAGCGAATCGGGCGTCATCGTCAGGAACGGGATCTCGCGCTTCTGCCACTGCTGCCAGAGCACGTAACAGGTCAGTAAGCTCAGCAACCCCGTGCCAATCGCGATGGCGACGATTTTACCGTCGGCAATGCCCTGAATATTAAACGGATCAACGATTTTCAGCATGGCGACCGTCGCGACAAACAGCACCACCGCCAGAATACCGCCGACGAAAAAGACTTTTTTACCGGAGTAGAGCGTGACAGTCTCGCCAGACTGCTGCACCACCTCTTCCAGCTCGCGGCGAAACTCTTCGCGATGCTCCGCGGCTTTCCCGGCGAGCTCGCCAGTCATTTTGCCGGAGAGCGCTTCTGGCTGTGCGAACCACAGGCGCAGGTTTTCCCACGGGTCCTGCGGCACCGCGCGGGTGGCGTGCTGAATCAGCGTGTCGTCGATGGCACAACCGAGCGCTTCGATACGCGCGCGTGACGGCGGATGGCTGTCGGTCGGGTGCGCGGCTTTGTGCTCCAGATAAGCCTGGATATCGCCAAAGCCCTCTTCGCGCAAGCGAGTCACCAGCGCGGCCACCAGATCCTCAAAGCCCGGTTTACCGTTAAAGAAATCCTCAAGCGTATTGTTCAGCGGCTCACTGACGGCGGAAATACGCAACAGCGACGATGCCAGCGCCTGCGGGGAGCTGGCGCGCGCGCCCATCTCATCGGCGGCGTGTTCGCGGATGCGGCTCCAGTGGCTCACCGTTTCATGCAGCTGCTCGATAAAATAGACGCCCATATAAAGCGACGGATAAAGCACCACGTGATCGATAAACGGCGCGCTCTGCTGGTTTTGCGCCATGGTATTGATGCTGTTGGTAATGCCCGCGTACAGCGGCGCGAAGCGCAGGCTGTACTGTGTATCCTGACCTGCGAAGTGGCCCAGTTCGTGACCGATAACCGCGCAGGTTTCGTCTTTATCAAGCAGCGCCGCCCAGGTGAGCGGGAAATAGAGCGTCTGACCGGTTAACAGCGGGCCGTCTTCCAGCTGCACGCTGTTGGCGGTGACGTAAAAGCCTTCCAGCATACCGACCACGATGTTATCCGGCATCATCGCCCCGGTTTTCTGCGACAGCGCTTCCACCATGCGCCAGAGCGCGGGTGCCTGCTCGCGGGTCAGGTTATAGCCCACCACTTCATTTGGCTCCGGCTGGAACAGCGCGAAGCAGCGGCGGATGCTGCCGAGGCTTTTGTAAAGCACCCAGAGAATACCGAACAGGATCACCAGCGCGAACAGCATCACTTTGATGCCGCCGGCGTTCATTTTGTAATGCGTGGCGAACCAGAGCGTTTCATACCCGACGACCGCGAACAGCGCCAGGCCGCAGCAGACAATCTGCGACACCATCAGCCACGGCAGCAGTTTGCGGCACTTATCAAACGCCTGTACCAGCGCATCCTGCGACTGCTTCGCGATGGTCACGCTGCGCCGACACAACGCGATCGCTCCGGCGTTCAGCACCATGCACAGCAGCGCCAGCCCGACGGCGAAAGAGGCCAGCCCGCTCTGGGTGCGCGCCAGCATGATTTGGCCCGCGTATTCGTTCTGAACGCTCCGTTCGCTCTCAATCACTTCTGTCGCGGGAACGCGATAGTTTTTCCCGTCGCTGGTGAATTCAATGATTGCTTTCGGATCCTGTTTCAGCGCGTCGCTCGCCGTCTGAATCAGGCTGTTTGAGCTGTCGACGCTCTCCAGAATGTCGCTGACGCGCCAGTGCTGCCAGACGGCATAGCAGGCCACCAGCAGCGGCACCAGAAAAAGATAAGCGAGATGCTTCCTGTTCATCGTTACGTCGTTTCCTTGTTAATCCATAGACGGCGGGGACTCGCCCCGCGGTTAAACGCGTCTGTCTGATAACAGACGCCTCCTCCCACAGCCCTCTGACGGGGCCGATGGGTTACTGCATCGTATCGAGCTGCGCCTTTACATCAGGGGCATGGAAATACATTTCGATCATCTCCATCAGCGCCTCCTGTGAAACCGGGTTGTTGTCGGCGTCATACAGCTTGCCATCTGCATCCAGCAGCATCAGACGCTCTTTTTTATTCACGTAGCGGTAAGGCCGAAAGCGCGCGCCAGCCAGTGCAGGTGGCTGATAGCCCTCTTTATATTCAAGGCCTATCATCATTTCCTTTTTTGCTGCCATGAACAGATAACTGGTCAGCGCTGAAAATGGCACAGGTTCTTTTAATTCACGGAAAATCAAATGCTGTGGGGTTAAAACCAGCAATGGCGCTTTGCTTTCGCGCCAGAAACGCAGCACGCTCCTGACGCCAAGCCAGATGAAATACGCAAATATCAGCGTAATGATAAGCCCCGCCCATTCCCGCTTACCGGGCGGAAACTGCCACTCGCGATCGGCATGAAACGCCACAAGCATCGACACAAACGTCACGATGGTCAGCACGCCGCCGCGCGAAATACGGCGGCGGGAATAAATGACCTTCTCGCCAGAGACGGCCTGCACCACGGTTTGTAATTCATCGCGCCAGGCATTGCGTTGCTCAGCAACCCGGCCAGTCAGTGAGGCGGTCAGCGAACGCGCCAGCTCATCGGTGTTGGTGAACAATGCGTGCAAATGTTCGTAATTCTGCAGGCTTACCGGACGTGAAGCCTGAATCGCCGCCAGCTCGACCGAGCAGCCCAGCGCTTCAATGCGCGCACGGCACGACGGGTGGGAGTCATAAGGGTGCGATATTTCGTTTTCCAGATACTCGCGCGGGTCCGGCACGGGATGTCCGCTAAGATGCGTCAGCAGCGTTGCCGCCACATTATCGGTTTGCACCTGCGCCTGATAAACGGCCTCCAGATACGCATTCACCGGGCCGCTTAGCGCCACAATGCGCAACAGCGCTGAGGCAAGCGCCTCTGGCGAGCTGGCCTGCGCGCCCGCCTCGTCTGCAGCATGTTCGCGTCGCTGGCGCCACATCATGACCAGCCTGTGGAACTGCTCAAGAAAGTAATGCGCGCTGTACAGTGCCGTGCGTAACTCAACCCGTCCCACGTACGGTTTTTTCCCGTCATCAGGATCGAGCACGTCAAGGCTGCGGCTAAAGCCGTCATAAACCGGCAAAAACCGCTGGCTGAATTCAGTATCTTTACCCGAGAAGTGGCCCAGTTCATGGCCGATGACCGCTGTCATCTCCTCCGGGCTTAGCAACGCCGCCCAGGTAAGCGGAAAATAGAGCGTCTGTCCGGTAACCGTTTCGCCATTATCAAGCAGAAGCGGGTTTGCGGTGACGTAGAAATTGTCCGTCAGCCCCACGACGATATTATCCGGCACCACAGCGCCAGGGTCGCTGGCCAGTGCTTCTACTGCTTGCCAGAGCGCAGGCGCGTCGTGACGACTGAGTCGGTGTCCCATTATCGGCTTCGCCATCGGGCGGAAAAGCGCGAAGCATTTCACCATGACTTTCAATATGTGCCAGAACACCCAGAACACGACGCCTGCCATCATCAGAAGGTAAAGGCCTATCGTAAAAGCGTTGATGTTCGGCTTAAAAGTAACCGCAGCCCAGACGACTTCGTAAAAAATAATACTGAACTGATAAACCGCGCCGACCACCAGCTGCGCGGCCATAATAAAAGGCAGCAGGAGTCGGCACAGCCAGAAGGCGCGCAGTAACGCGCCCTGCGAACGCTGGCCCTGCGCCACGCAAAAGCGGCAAAGCGCTACGGTCGCGGCGTTAATCATCAGGCTGATAAAGGCGAAGAGCATCCCCCCGCGCGCCAGAAACAGCTCAACATCCGCCGCATCAATCCAGTCACGATTCTCCGCAAGGTATGCCTGCGCCCGCTCCTGCGCATCGATGGCGGGCATTTCCGTCTCCTGGCCATCGTGACGATACGTCAGCGTCGCGCGCGGCGACTTGCTCGCGGTTTCAACGATTTGCGTTTCATACTGCGCGCGCTCCAGCACATGGCTGACACGCCAGTGTTGCCAGGTGGCATAGCAAAACAGGATCAGTGGAATTAAAAAGAGGTAAACGACGCTCTTTTTATGCATGGTATGGCCCTTGTGCGATGAAAACAGAAACGGCGCCCGCCCATGAATTCAGGCAGCGAAAGCGTGGATAAACGTAATGAGGGGCGCAGAAGGCCGAAAGCTTAACAAAGCGAGCCCGCAGGCGGGCCTACCAGAATTTGGCTTGCTACTAAAAACAAGGTGTTAACGAGAAAGAAAAACGCGGCATTGCGTGCCGCGTGAAGAGGTTCAGATAATGCGGTTTTGTTTGAAATCGCGAAGGAAGCTGCCCCAGCGGCGCTCGTAGAACGGCGTCAGGTGGGCCATCATAAAGTGGCTGATGCCCTTCTCGCCTTCCACCACCTGGCAGATATCCACCGGCTCGTCGCCCGGCAAGGTGTCGGTCGCCACGCTACCGGCGGCGTTAATCACCGGCTCGATGTCGCCGTCCGCCTCAATGCCGATAAGATAGTTCGCGGGCTCGTCGGCATGTTCTTTTAAAAGGCACAGATACGCGCGTTTTACCGTTTTCATCTCTTTGAATAGCACGGTCAATGATTCGATCATTTGCGCAGGCGGTTCAGCGACTTCGGAAAGCAGCAGCGACGCGCCGCCTTCCAGCACTTCCTGCTGGCTGAGCGCCGAGCCTTCCGGGCTTATCAGGTGGCGAATCTCATTGGGGGTAAACTCTTTGCCGGTCGGCAGTTTGGCGTTAAGGAACAGCGTTTCGCCAAGCGTCATTTCAAAGAGTGTGCGCACCGGCATCGCCACAAACGCCTGTTCGCCTTCCACCGCCTTTTCAAGGGCCGCCGGAGAGCTGAAGAAAGGGATCACCGACGTGCCGTCGTCTTTTTCCCAGTGCTGAAGATCCACCGCGCTTTCAGCGACCACCGCTTCGCCATCCGCCGCTTCGCCTGGCACCCAGACGGTGGATTCCAGCAGCGTGCGGAAAAACGCCGGACGGAACGCAGGCTCCGCCGCGGCCTTTTCCAGCAGGGTTTCGAGTTCGTTTTTTTCTGCGTTGTTTTCGTTTTTCGTTTCGGACATAGCGTTTGTATTTGTCAGTAATGGGCGAGAGAAAAGCCTCTCGCCCCGGCCCTCGCCTGCCGGAGAGGGGGAACCTGGGCATCGCGCTAATAGGGATGTAAGGCAGATGAAAGCAGCGCAATCATCGCTTCACATTATTATCGCGTTGGTGGGTGCGCTTCGCTTACCCACCCTACAGGAATAAAACTTTGTTTCCAGGGGGTGAGGCTTCGTGTGTAGGGCGGGTAAGCAAAGCGCACCCGCCACGCCCCTGACACGCCCCGCCGTTACTCGGCGGTCAGCAGATTCGCCAGCGTGCGCACGCCGATGCCGGTCGCGCCCGCCGCCCACTGCTCCACCGCCGCTTTACGATACGTGGCAGAACAGTCGATATGCAGCCAGCCCTGCTGATAATTTTCCACAAAGTGCGACAGGAAACCGGCTGCCGTACTGGCCCCCGCCGGATACGCGCCGCCCGCCGTGTTGTTGAGCTCGGCGAAGTTCGACGGCAACTGGTTACGGTGGAATTCCGCCAGCGGCAGACGCCAGAAGGCTTCGTTTTCCGCCTGCGCGCTTTGCAGCAGACGGTTCGCCAGCGCGTCGTCAAAGCTGAACAGCGCATGGTAATCGTTGCCAAGCGCCGTTTTGGCCGCGCCGGTCAGCGTCGCGGCGTCGATAATCAGCGCCGGCTTCTGGGCGCTGGCGTCAATCAGCCCGTCCGCCAGCACCAGACGTCCTTCCGCGTCGGTGTTCATCACTTCCACGGTTTTGCCGTTGCGGTAGCGAATGATATCGCCCAGACGGAAGGCGTTGCCGCTAATCATGTTATCCGCGCAGCAGAGGATAAGCTTCACGCGCTTGTTCAGACCGCGCGTAATGGCGAACGCCAGCGAGCCGGTCACCAGCGCCGCGCCGCCCATATCGGATTTCATCGAATCCATAAACGCGGTCTGCTTAATGCTGTAACCGCCGGAGTCAAACGTAATGCCTTTGCCGACGAGGCAGGCATAGACCGGCGCGTTCGCATCGCCCGTCGGGTTGAAATCAAGCGCCAGCAGCACCGGCGGGCGTTCAGAGCCGCGGCCTACGGTATGCAGCCCCATGTAGTTCTGCTCGCGCAGATCTTCGCCTTTGGTGATGCGGTAGCTCACGCGCTCGCCGCCGACATCCGCCAGCAGATCCACGGCGCGCTGCGCCAGATGCTCCGGGCCCATCTCTTCCGCCGGGGCGTTGATGACATCCCGCACCCAGTCGATGACTTTCAGGCGGTTGTTCAGCTCTTTCTGCTGCGCGTCGTCAAGCGGCGCCCAGGTGACGGTGCGTTTGCCTTTCGGGCCGCGATAGCCCATCCATAACGCCCAGCTTTTCTCCACATCCCAGCCATCACCGGCAAGCTCAACGTGTTTAAGCCCCTGGCCGTCGATTTTGCGCCCGGCGCGTTGAATCAAACCGAGATCGTCTTTGCCCGTCAGGTGCAGCGCGATACCGTCTTGCGTAAAACTGTACAGTGCTTTTTCACCCCAGCGAGCATCGGCAGGCTCGTGGGAAAGGGTAATCTTCATGGCTTCGGTCATTTTATTTTCCTTATATTGCCTGATGCGCAACGAAAACGGGCCGCCTTCTGGCAGCCCGTTACGTTATTCTGCTTCGTCTAACCAGACCAGCAGTATAGCCTCTAAAATCTTTTCATTAGAGGCCTGTGGATCGTCATCGAACTCTTCGAGGTCGCAGATCCACTGGTGCATATCGGTAAAACGCACGGTTTTCGGGTCCACGTCCGGGCGGCTGTCATACAGCGCCTCGCCGATTTCGCGGCTGTCGGTCCATTTCAGTCCCATATTAATGCTCCCTGGCGTGGTTGATGGTGTAACGCGGCATCTCCACCACCAGATCTTCGTCAGTGACGCGCGCCTGGCAGCTCAGACGGCTTTCCGGCTCCAGCCCCCACGCTTTATCCAGCATGTCGTCTTCATCTTCGGTGCTTTCCGGCAGCGAATCGAAACCTTCACGCACGATGCAGTGGCAGGTGGTGCAGGCGCACGATTTCTCACAGGCGTGTTCAATTTCAATGCCGTTGCGCAGCGCAACGTCAAGAATGGTTTCACCGCTTTGCGCTTCCAGTACTGCGCCATCAGGGCAAAGATCCTGATGAGGCAAAAAAACAATCTTAGGCATTATTAAACCTCGTCAACGGAGTGGCCTTTCAGCGCCTGACGGATGGATTCATCCATGCGGCGAGCGGCAAACTCCTGGGTCTGTTTATCTGTATTTTTTATAGCGTCTTCAATGGCGCTGGCGTCATTGCCTTCCGCGGCGGCGCGCAGTTGCGCCATCGCGTCATCAATGGCGGCGCGCTCGGCCGCGCTAAGCAGCGCACCGTCGCTTTTCAGCGCGCCGTCGAGGCTTTCCAGCACCCGCGCGGCTTCCACTTTTTGCTCGGCGAGCATGCGTGCCTGCACGTCCTGCTCGGCAAAGCTCATGGAGTCCTGAATCATGCTGGCGATTTCGCCGTCGGTCAGCCCGTAGGACGGTTTCACCTGAATAGACGCTTCAACGCCGGTGGATTTCTCCATCGCCGTCACGCTCAGCAGGCCATCGGCATCCACCTGGAAGGTGACGCGGATATGCGCGCCGCCTGCCGGCATCGCCGGGATGCCGCGCAGCGTAAAACGCGCGAGCGATCGGCAATCCTGCACCAGTTCACGCTCGCCCTGCATAACGTGAATCGCCATCGCAGTCTGGCCATCTTTAAAGGTGGTGAACTCCTGCGCGCGCGCCACCGGGATCGTGGTATTGCGCGGAATGACTTTTTCTACCAGGCCGCCCATGGTTTCAAGACCGAGCGACAGCGGGATAACGTCCAGCAGCAGCATTTCGCTGTCCGGCTTGTTGCCCACCAGAATATCGGCCTGGATAGCCGCGCCAATGGCGACCACGCGATCCGGGTCGATGGAGGTGAGCGGCGTGCGGCCAAAAAACTCGCCGACGCGCTCGCGCACCAGCGGCACGCGGGTCGAACCGCCGACCATCACCACTTCCAGCACGTCGCTTGCTTCCACGCCCGCGTCTTTCAGCGCGCGACGGCATGAGAGCAGCGTGCGCTTGACCAGCGGCGCGATAAGTTCATTGAACTGCTCGCGGGTGATGCTGCCCTGCCAGCCTGCCACATTCACCTGCGCGACATCGGCGTCGCTGAGCGCGATTTTCGCCGCTGTGGCGGCATCGAGCAGCTGGCGCTGAAGGCGGTTGTCGCTGCGATCGGCGATACCCGCCTGCTCGCGAATATAATCCGCCAGCAGATGGTCGAAGTCGTCGCCGCCGAGCGCGGAATCACCGCCTGTCGCCAGCACTTCAAACACGCCGCGGCTTAAGCGCAGCACGGAGATATCAAATGTGCCGCCGCCTAAATCGTAGACGGCGATAACGCCTTCCTGACCGGAATCAAGGCCGTAGGCGATCGCCGCCGCGGTCGGCTCATTCAGCAGGCGCAGTACATGCAGCCCGGCAAGACGCGCGGCGTCTTTGGTGCCCTGCCGCTGCGCATCGTCAAAGTAGGCCGGAACGGTGATGACCACGCCGTCGAGATCGCCCGCCAGCGCTTCGCGCGCGCGTTCGGCGAGGGCTTTGAGAATATCGGCGGAGACGCGTACCGGGTTCAACAGCCCTGCCGGCGTATCAATCATCGGCAGACCGTTTTCGCTCGCGCGCAGCTGATACGGCAGATGCGGGTAGCGCGCCTGAATGTCGGCAAGGGAGCGGCCCATGAGGCGCTTTACGGAGCTGATGGTATTTACCGGATCGTCCGCCGCCTGGGCGCGGGCGTCATACCCGACGTTGTAGCCCTGTGCCTGGTAGTGCACCACGGACGGCAGCAGGTGACGCCCCTGATGGTCTGCCAGCGTTTCCGGCTGGCCGCTGCGAACCGTCGCAACCAGCGAATGCGTGGTGCCAAGATCGATGCCCGCCGCCAGTCTGCGCTGGTGCGGCGCGCTACTCATGCCGGGCTCACTGATTTGTAATAAGGCCATGTTGAGCTTCCAGAATTAAAAATCGAGCCACTTTTCTTCGAGTTGTTCTGACTGGCTTAACAGCTTGTCGAGAAAACGCAGCTTGCGTACCGTATCGGCCGCCTGCGCCCACGCACCGTCGTCCAGCTCCGTGACCATATGCTGGTGGCGTTCCTGATACATTGCTTTGACGTTACGGATGAAGGCTTCGAGGCGGTCGGCGTCTTTGGCCTGCTCAATCTCATCCAGCGCTTCGCGAAGCTCCAGTTGCTCCATCAGAAACGCGGTATCGCGCACGGTGTGCTGTTCATTCGCCAGATCAAAGCCGTGCAGAGAGAGCAGATATTCCGCGCGCGTCAGCGGATGGCGCAGCGTTTGCCATGCCTGATTGATAGTGGCGGATTGCGAGAGCGCCGCCAGTTGTTCGGCCTGGGAGCGGCTGGCGTATTTATCGGGATGATACTGACGTTGCAGATCCTGGTAACGAGCCGCCAGTTGGGCACTGTCCAGCGCATAACGGGCCTGCAGCCCAAAGAGGGTGAAGTAATCCATAACAGTCTCGGGGTCAGTCAACGTGATAAAGCAAATACCCCGCCTGCGGCTGGCGCAGACGGGGAGAGGCGGGAAAGATTATCAGACGTTAAAGCTTTCGCCGCAGCCGCACTCATCTTTAACGTTCGGGTTGGTGAATTTAAACCCTTCGTTCAGGCCTTCTTTGACGAAGTCCAGCTGAGTGCCATTAAGGAATTGCAGGCTTTTACCATCGACCACCACCTTCACGCCCTTGTCTTCAAACACCGTATCTTCTGGCTGCGGTGCGTCAACAAACTCCAGCACATAGGCCATGCCGGAACAGCCGGACGTACGAACGCCAAGACGCAGGCCAAAACCTTTACCGCGGTTGGCCAGGAAAGCGTTGACGCGCGCGGCGGCGGTGTCGCTAAGGGTAATCGACATACTACAACCTCAACTCATCAATGATTATTTTGCTTCACGTTTGCTTTTATAGTCCGCAATAGCGGCTTTGATGGCGTCTTCCGCCAGGATAGAGCAGTGAATTTTTACCGGCGGCAGTTCGAGTTCGTCTGCGATGTCGGTATTTTTAATTGCCTGCGCTTCGTCCAGGGATTTGCCTTTGACCCACTCGGTGACCAGCGAGCTGGACGCGATAGCGGAGCCGCAACCGTAGGTTTTGAAGCGTGCGTCTTCAATGATACCTTCATTGTTGACTTTGATCTGCAACTTCATCACGTCGCCGCACGCCGGCGCGCCGACCATGCCGCTGCCGACGTTGTCGTCGTTGTTGTCAAAAGAGCCGACGTTGCGCGGGTTTTCGTAATGATCGATGACTTTTTCGCTGTATGCCATGTGTTATTTCTCCTGAATCCGATACCGATTAATGATGAGCCCATTCGATGGTGGTTAAATCCACGCCCTGCTTAAACATCTCCCACAGCGGAGAGAGGTCGCGCAGACGGCCGATAGATTTGCGAACCAGTTCGATGGTGTAGTCGATCTCTTCTTCAGTCGTGAAACGGCCCAGAGAGAAACGGATAGAGCTGTGCGCCAGCTCGTCATTCATACCCAGCGCGCGCAGCACGTAAGACGGCTCAAGGCTCGCAGAGGTACAGGCGGAGCCCGACGATACGGCAAGGTCTTTCAGCGCCATGATCAGCGACTCGCCTTCAACATAGTTGAAGCTCACGTTCAGGATGGTCGGAACGCCCTGCTCGAGATCGCCGTTCAGGTAAACTTCTTCGATATCTTTAATGCCGTTCCACAGACGGTTACGCAGGCCGCGCAGACGTTCCATTTCGCTCGCCATCTCTTCTTTCGCGATACGATAGGCTTCGCCCATGCCGACGATCTGGTGAACCGGCAGCGTACCGGAACGCATGCCGCGCTCGTGACCGCCGCCGTGCATCTGCGCTTCGATACGGATACGCGGTTTACGACGCACGTAGAGCGCGCCGATGCCTTTCGGGCCATAAATTTTGTGGCCGGTGAAGGACATCAGGTCCACTTTCAGCTGGGTCAGGTCGATAGGCAGTTTGCCGACACTCTGGGTGGCGTCAACGTGATAGATAATGCCACGCGCGCGGCACATTTCGCCGATGGTCGCGATATCCTGCACCACGCCGATTTCGTTGTTCACGTGCATGATGGACACCAGGATGGTGTCGTCACGCATCGCAGCTTCGAGTTCTTTGAGATCGATAATGCCGTTGCTTTGCGGGGCGAGGTAAGTCACCTCAAAGCCTTCGCGCTCCAGCTGACGGCAGGTATCCAGCACCGCTTTATGCTCGGTTTTGCTGGTGATGATGTGCTTGCCTTTTTTCTGGTAGAAATTGGCCGCACCTTTAATAGCGAGGTTATCGGATTCGGTCGCGCCAGAGGTAAAGACGATTTCGCGCGGGTCGGCGCCAATCAGATCGGCCACCTGGTTACGGGCGATATCCACCGCCTCTTCCGCCTGCCAGCCGAAACGGTGGGAGCGGGAGGCCGGGTTACCGAAGGTTCCGTCCATCGTTAAAAACTGCATCATTTTCTCGGCGACGCGCGGGTCCACCGGCGTGGTCGCGGAGTAATCGAGGTAAATCGGTAATTTCATTGCTCTTAAGCTCCGTACATCTCAAAGCGGTGAATCAGGCAGCCGGCTGGATGTACGCCGCAGTCTACAGGATGCCGGAGCTTCCTGGCCTGATTCGGGAAAAGCGTATTATTTTTTTAAGCGCGCAGTTTAACGTCGATAGCGTCCTGAGCGCGGGTCGGGCGATGGGCTTCATTATGCTGACGGTCAGAGACATCCAGCACTTCCTGGTTATTCACCAGTTCACCTAAGGTAATGTTGTTCAGAAAACCGGTCAGGCGGTCGCTCAGATCGCGCCACAGCGCGTGGGTCAGGCATTTATCGCCGCCCTGGCAGCCGCCTTTGCCCTGACAACGGGTCGCATCGACAGACTCATCAACGGCGCTAATTACTTCACCGACCGCAATCTGGCCCGCGTCTTTACCCAGCAGATAACCGCCGCCCGGACCACGCACGCTGGCCACAAGGCCATTTTTACGCAGACGAGAGAACAGCTGCTCCAGATAAGAAAGGGAGATACCCTGACGTTCAGAAATATCTGCCAACGGTACCGGACCGGATTCGGAGTTGAGCGCAACGTCCAGCATTGCGGTCACGGCATAGCGCCCTTTAGATGTCAGTCTCATGTCTTACTTAACCTCAAGCTCGCCCCTCGACGCGGGGGTTTTTATGAAAATGGGGGTATTGCATAGCAGGCGCAAGTCTGACATTCCCGAGTAAAATGGTCAACTATTTACCCGAGTATTTTACTCAAGTATTACGGCTTCTCATTACGGCTGCTTTCTATCGACGCCAGCATGCCGCGCAGGATGTTAAGTTCCTGACTTTCCGGGCGTGCGCGGGTAAAAAGACGACGCAATTTGTTCATCACCTGGCCGGGATGATTCGGGCGAATGAAGCCGGTCGAGAGCAAAACTTGCTCAAGATGACCGTAAAAACGCTCCAGATCGTCCACCAGCGGATACGGGGTTTCTTCTTCAGTATGCGCAGGCGTCTGGGCGTCCTGCGTGGCAAGCCACGCCATGCGAACTTCGTAGGCTATGACCTGTACCGCCATCGCGAGATTAAGCGAGCTGTACTCCGGGTTCGCCGCGATAGCCACGTGATAGTGGCACTTTTGCAGTTCGTCGTTGGTCAGCCCCACACGCTCGCGGCCAAATACAATCGCCACCGGCGCGTGCGCCGCTTCAGAAACGCTTTTGAGCCCGCATTCGCGCGGATCGAGCATCGGCCAGGGCAGCGTGCGCGAACGCGCGCTCGTACCAACGACCAGGCTGCACCCCGCCAGCGCTTCATCCAGCGTATCGACGATGCTGGCGTTGCCAATCACATCGCTGGCACCGGCGGCAAGCGCGATGGCCTGGGAATCCGGTTTCACCAGCGGATTAACCAGCCACAGGTTAGTGAGGCCCATGGTTTTCATGGCGCGGGCAACAGAACCCATGTTGCCGGTGTGTGAGGTTTCAACCAGCACGATACGAATGTTTTGCAGCATAGCGACTCAGTATCCGAAAAGAATATCAGCGCATCTTATCATAAACCTGAGACATATTCCGAACCCTCTGCTATAATCCGCGCCGTTTTCCCGTTCTTTAACATCCAGTGAGAGAAACCTGATGCATCCGATGCTCAACATCGCCGTGCGTGCTGCGCGCAAGGCCGGAAATTTTATCGCCAAAAACTACGAAACCCCGGACGCCGTAGAGACCAGCCAGAAAGGCAGCAACGACTTTGTGACGAACGTGGATAAAGGCGCAGAGCGCATTATTATCGACACCATTCGCCAGTCCTACCCGCAACACACCATCATCACCGAAGAAAGCGGTGAACACGCCGGCACCGAGCAGGATATTCAATGGGTTATCGATCCGCTGGATGGCACCACCAACTTCGTTAAACGTCTCCCGCACTTCGCGGTTTCTATCGCTGTACGCATTAAAGGCCGCGCGGAAGTCGCCGTGGTTTACGATCCGATGCGTAACGAACTCTTCACCGCCGTTCGCGGCCAGGGCGCGCAGCTTAACGGCTACCGTCTGCGCGGCAGCACCGCTCGCGATCTGGACGGCACCATTCTGGCGACCGGCTTCCCGTTCAAAGCCAAACAGCACGCCACGCCGTATATGAATATCGTGACCAAACTGTTTACCCAGTGCGCCGATTTCCGCCGCACCGGTTCCGCCGCGCTGGATCTGTCCTATGTGGCTGCAGGTCGTGTGGATGGTTACTTTGAAATCGGCCTGAAGCCGTGGGATTTCGCCGCGGGCGAGCTGCTGGTGCGTGAAGCTGGCGGTCTGGTATGCGATTTCGTCGGTGGTCATAACTACCTGACGACCGGCAACATCGTGGCCGGTAACCCGCGCGTCGTGAAAGCGATGCTTAGCAATATGCGCGATGAGCTGAGCGAAGCGCTGAAGCGTTAATCGCTTTCCGGCACGAAAAAGGCAGGTACGCGCAAGCGGCCTGCCTTTTTTGTTGGTTTTTTGTGGCGTGAGATTTCGTCAGCCGGTGGGTGCGCTTACCCACCCTACGTGCAAAAATCCCGACTGACCCGGTGGGTGCGCTGCGCTTACCCACCCTACGAGCAAAAATCTCAACCGACCCGGTGGGTGCGCTTACCCACCTCACATTCAACCCGCCAATCTCGTAGGGCGGGTAAGCGAATGCACACCCGCCGTGCCGCGTCTAAAACGGTCTCAACCCCTGCGCGACGGGCGCTGCGCCGGACCACATCACCAGCGCGGCGACGACCAACACCACGCCGCCTGCAAGCGCCAGCGTCGCCCCGCCCGTTCGCCGCCACAACGGGGGCGTTTTCTGCCCGCCGAGCCGCGCCGCCAGATGCCGGAAACTGTGCACAAACAGCGCGATGGCTGAGATGGTCAGCGACGTTCCCGCCGCCATCGCCAGCGCTGACGCCACACCCCAGGCAAATACGCCGATCACCTTGCTGAACAACAGCACCATCAGCGCGCCGGAACACGGCCGCATCCCCATTGAGAGCACCACCATCAGCCTCGCACGCCAGTCCTCGCCGCGTTCAAGCTGCGCCTGCGACGGCACATGCTGATGCCCGCAGCCGCAGGTGTCGTTGTGGATATAATGTGCCGTAAACGCGGTAAAAACCGGACGCCGCACCAGCTCGCGCAGCGTTTTCACTGCACGCCAGCAAAGCAGCAGCCCCAGCGCGCCCACCAGCAGATAGCTCCCCTTCTCCAGCCAGTACCCGCTCAAATGCAGTTGCCGCGCGGGCAGCGCCAGCACCGTCAGCACTACCGTCACCAGCGCAATCGCCACCAGCCCCTGCAACAATGACGACGCGAACGTCAGTTGCAGGCTGGTTTTCAGGCGCGACGGATGCGTGGCAAGCCAAGTGGCGATCACCACTTTGCCGTGGCCTGGCCCTAGTGCGTGCAGCACGCCATAAACCAGGCTAAACAGCAGCAGCGAACTGCCCGCGCGCGTCGGGTTTTCCGCTACCTGCTGAAGCAGCCCGCTCATCTCACGGTTAATATCGCGATGCCAGACAGTGCTTTTCATCAGCACCTGCGGCCACTCAAGCCACAGCCAGACGCCCGCGCCGAGCGCCAGCACAACAAAGAGCGCCAGCGGCCAGAAGTGCAGCCAGCGGCGGGTCGCGAGCGGCGTTGAAATCACTGACATTGCAACGTCACCTCCTGAGCGAATTGTTTGCCTAAATCCATATCTTCCGGCGGCGCGTCAGATTTATCGAGCGACAGCGCGAAATCCTGCACGGCCGCATTCGGCTGCGGCGTTTTCACCGCCACCTTGCAACGCTCGCGCAGCTCATCATTGAGCGTCACATCGCCCGGCGCGTCATAACTCATCGACACATAATAGGTGGGATCGAACGTGGCGAACGTATAGCGCGCGCCTGAGGCTTTTTGCGGATGCGCGAGCGGCAGCGTAAAGGTCAGCACCGCCTGGTGCCCTTCGCGCGCCAGACCATACGCCAGCGGCGTGGCGGCGAATTTCACCTTCTGCCCGTTGTGCCAGAACTCGGTGAAATAGTGCTGCCCGATAACATTGGCCATCACTTCCGCCGCCAGCTTTTTCCACACCGGCGAACCGGGCGCGGCGTCGCCGGCGTCATACAGTAGATCTGCTGAAGTGATTTCATCCATTTTCCAGCGCATTTTCAGCGCCGTTATCTGCCCCGCTTCGCTGATGATGTAGGTTTTCAACGAGATAAAACTGTGCGGATGCGCCAGCGCCTCCCGCGCCGCAAGCAGCGAAACTACAGCCGCAACGCACATTCCACTGTAAAGACGAGCGCTCATTATCTTCCTCTGGCGAAAAATTCTGTGAGCCAGCCAGAATTCCGCGATCAAACTGCGCACCCTGAACGGCATTCAATAATCCTTTAGCTATTCTTAGCAATATTCTCACTCACTGGACAAAACGGATGATGACTCTGCTCTGCCCTCCACCATCTGTGCTCTCCAGTCCGCAGCGCCGCTGCCAGGTACTTTTAATGCTCTATCTGCCGGGGCAAACCATCACGCCGGAAATGTTAGGCCGGCTGAATGGCGTTGACGGCGCCATCGCCCGTCAGGACATTGCCGAAACCGGCGACGAAATTAAGCGGTATCACCGTTTGAGTATTATCACCCAGCAGGACGGCAGCTACCGGATTGAAGGCACGGCGTTAGACAGACGCCTCTGCCTGCTGCACTGGCTGCGCCGGGCGCTGCGCCTGTGCCCTGAGTTTATCCAGCAGCATTTCACGCCCGCGCTGAAAAACGAACTGCGCCAGCACGGCATCGCGACAGCGCTGTATGACGATACGAATTTACACGCGCTGGTCAACCTTTGCGCGCGCCGTCTGAACCGCCAGTTCGAGCCGCGCGACGTACAGTTCCTGCGCCTCTACCTGCAATACTGCCTGGTGCAGCACCATTACGGCCAGACGCCGGAATTCACCGAACCGCAACAGCTCTGGATGCGCGCCCGCGCCGAGTTTCTCGCCGCGCAGGAGATAGTCCGCCACTGGCAGCGCCGCGTCGCCCAGTCGCCGCACGTGAACGAACACTGCTTCCTGGCGCTGCTGTTTATGATGCTGCGCACGCCCGATCCGCTGCGCGACGCGCACCCGGAAGATCACCGGCTCCGTCACGCCGTGCTTTCGCTGATTGCCCGCTTTCGCGAGCTTTCCGGCATGGCGTTCAGCGATGAGCAGGGACTTGCGGATCAGCTCTATATTCATCTCTGCCAGGCGCTTGACCGCAGCCTGTTCGGCATCGGCATTGATAACGCGCTACCGGAAGAGATTAACCGTCTCTACCCGCGCCTGATGCGCACCACCCGCAAAGCGTTTGATAGCTTTGAGGAAGAGTACCGGGTGACGTTTTCTGATGAAGAAGTCGGGCTGGTGGCGGTGATTTTCGGCGCGTGGCTGATGCAGGAGGCGGATCTGCATGAAAAACAGGTGCTGCTGCTGACGGGCAACGACCCTGCGCTTGAGGCGGAAATCGAGCAGCAGCTACGGGAACTTACCCTGCTGCCGCTCAACATCAAACATCTGACGCTGCATACCTTCCAGCAGGAAGGCGCGCCGAAAGAGGTGGCGCTGATTGTGACGCCATACACCACCTCGCTGCCGCTCTTCTCGCCGCCGCTTATTCACGCGACGCTGCCGCTCGGTGAACACCAGCAGCAGCGGATACGCGAGATTCTGGAGGCTTAAGCGCGCGCCACGACTTTCGGGCGCAGGAAAAGCGCGGGCAGCGCAACCAGCGCCATCACCCAGAAGACGCCGCCTGCAAGGTGCTGATACAGGAAGCCTGCGAAGACGGTCATCACCGCAATCCCGCCGCCCATCGCGACGGCGGAGTAGACCGACTGTAGCCGGATGACTTCCGAGCCTTCGCGGGCGGCGATATAGCGCATCGCCGCCAGATGGCAGATGGAGAAGCTCCCGCAGTGCAGGATCTGCGCCACGATGAGCCACGGCAGCGCGGTCGTCCAGCCCATCATTCCCCAGCGGATAATCCCCAGCACGCCGGAGAGCAGCAGCAGATCGCGCGCGCCAAACCGACTGAAAAGCCGTTTACTGAGCGCGAAGATGATAATTTCCGCCACCACGCCGAGCGACCACAGATACCCCACGACCGAGGCGGAATAGCCTTTGCTCTGCCAGTAAATGGCGCTGAAGCCGTAATAGGCGGCGTGCGCGCCCTGAAGCAGGCTTACGCAGGCGAGAAAACGCCAGTTTTCAACCATTAACTTGCGCCATACCGGCCAGCCTGCGGCCTCGTTATGACGCGCTTCGCCCTGCGGCATCACGGAGGGTTTCAGCAACATCCCGATAAGCATTGACGCCACGCCGAGCGACAGCAGCGCCAGAATAGCGCGGTAATCGTAGACGCTTACCAGCTTGCCGGTGAGCGCCGAGCCAATCACAAACGCCAGCGATCCCCACAGCCGCACTCGCCCGTAATCCATCGCTATTTGACGCTGCCAGGTGGCGGCGAGCGCGTCGGTGAGCGGCACCAGCGGCGAGAAAAAGAGGTTAAAGCCCACCAGCACGACAAACAGCCAGGCAGTCTGATGCCCGAACCAGAAGCCGAGCGCGAAAACGAGCGTCAGCAATGCAAGCAGGCGCAGCGCAAACACTAAACGGGAAGGATCTTTGACGCGCGGCGCCAGCAGCAGGCTGCCAAGAAAACGTGCAATCAGGCCGGAGCCGAGCAATAGGCCGATAGTTTCCGGCGCGACGCCGACGCCTGCGAGCCAGACGCTCCAGAACGGCAGGAAAATACCGTAGCTGAAAAAATAGGTGAAATAGCTGAGCGCCAGCCAGCGCGTGGATTGCAACACCATGATTCCCTCCCGTTTCGCAGGCGTTAGTCTGGCGGGAAAGCGCAGGGGTTGCAAGCGATGCATAACACGTTAATAACAATTCGCTTTTACTGCGTAATGAGGCCGCCGCAGCGGCCTGTCCTGTTATATGCCCGCCTCGGCAAAGACCTTTTTGGCGGTAAACATCGCATTCAGCGCCGCCGGGAAACCGGCATAGAGCGCCATCTGCATGATGACTTCAATAATCTCTTCGCGGGTGCAGCCGACATTCAGCGCCGCGTGCAGATGCACCGCCAGCTGCGGCTGCGCGTGGCCAAGCGCGGTGAGCGCCGCGACAGTCGCGAGCTCCCGGCTTTTCAGCGACAGCCCCGGCCTGCTGTAGACATCCCCAAAGCCGAATTCAATGACGTAGCGCCCCAGATCCGGCGCGATATCGGCCAGCGCTTTAATGACATTTTCCCCTGCCGCGCCGTCGATTTCAGACAGCCGCGCAAGGCCTGCCTCGTAACGTGATGAAGTCATACCGTTCTCCTTTTGTGTGGTTGAGATAACGGTAAGCCTTCGAGTTAACTCCAGGTCAAGCGCTGTTTTTTAACAGCGTTTCATCGTAGTACGCCATTTTCTCTTTCAGGCGCGCCAGATGGTCAGCCTGCTCCGCGAGCCGGGCTTCGAGCCGCTGCGCGTGATGCGCCAGCAGTTCACGGCGTGCGCCAGCGGTCGTCTCCCCCTGCGCGCGCAAGAGGGCGTAGCGCTGGATCTCCTCAAGCGGCATATCGGTCGCCTTTAGCCGTTTGATAAACGCCGCCCAGTCGAGATCCGAACGAGAATAGTCGCGATGCCCGCTCGCATTACGCGCCGGCACCAGCAAACCGAGCTTTTCGTAATAACGCAGCGTATGAACGCCAAGCCCCGTCAGCGTCGCGAATGCCTGAATACGCATGACCGTCTCCTGCCTACCTTTGCCCCATAAAAAAAGGCCGCACGAGGCGGCCTTCAGCGGTATGTGAATGCTTATGCGTAAACCGGGAAGCGTGCGCAGATATCCAGTACTTTACCTTTGACGCGCTCGATAACCGCTTCGTCATTGATGTTGTCCAGGATGTCGCACATCCAGCCTGCCAGCTCTTTCACTTCAGCTTCTTTAAAGCCGCGACGTGTGACCGCCGGAGAACCGATACGGATGCCGGAGGTGACGAACGGGCTCTTCGGATCGTTCGGCACGCTGTTTTTGTTAACGGTGATGTTGGCGCGGCCAAGTGCGGCGTCCGCTTCTTTACCGGTCAGGTTTTTATCAACCAGATCCAGCAGGAACAGGTGGTTTTCCGTACCGCCGGAAACCACTTTGTAGCCGCGGTTCAGGAACACTTCCACCATCGCTTTGGCGTTTTTGGCCACCTGCTGCTGGTAGGTTTTGAACTCCGGCTCCATCGCTTCTTTCAGCGCGACCGCTTTCGCCGCGATAACGTGCATCAGCGGGCCGCCCTGCGCGCTCGGGAACACGGCAGAGTTCAGTTTTTTGTACAGCTCTTCGCTGCCGCCTTTGGCGAGGATCAGACCGCCGCGCGGGCCAGCGAGCGTTTTGTGGGTGGTCGTGGTGACGACGTGCGCGTGCGGAACCGGGTTCGGGTAGACGCCTGCGGCAATCAGGCCCGCCACGTGCGCCATATCGACGAACAGGTATGCGCCGATGCTGTCAGCGATTTCACGCATTTTTGCCCAGTCAACGATGCCGGAGTACGCGGAGAAGCCACCGATGATCATCTTCGGCTTGTGCTCTTTCGCCTGCTTCGCCATATCGTCGTAATCGATTTTGCCGGACTCGTCGATACCGTAAGGAATGATGTTGTAGAGCTTACCGGAGAAGTTGACCGGAGAACCGTGAGTCAGGTGGCCGCCCTGCGCCAGGTTCATACCGAGAACGGTATCGCCCGGTTGCAGCAGCGCGGTGTAGACCGCGAAGTTGGCCTGGGAGCCGGAGTGCGGCTGCACGTTAGCGTAGTCAGCGCCGAAGAGTTCTTTCGCGCGGTCAATCGCCAGTTGCTCAACGATATCCACATATTCGCAGCCGCCGTAGTAGCGCTTGCCCGGATAACCTTCGGCATATTTGTTGGTCAGCTGAGAACCCTGCGCCTGCATCACGCGCGGGCTGGTGTAGTTTTCGGAGGCGATCAGTTCGATGTGCTCTTCCTGACGTACTTTTTCCTGCTCCATAGCCTGCCACAGTTCGGCATCATAATCGGCAATGTTCATTTCACGCTTTAACATCCGCATCTCCTGACTCAGCTGACAATAAAATGTACTGCAATTAGGGGCCCTTTTGGGCGACGGCCAACAGTGTAAACCGATTGGCAGCGTGAAGATAGGGCTTGACAGAGGTTTTTACGCAAACGTTTGGCATGCCGTGGCGCAAGGGTTTGAACGATTAAGCAAACGTGCCGTTTACGCGACTTATTTTCATTTTCAACCTGTCGTTTTTTCATACGCCGTGGTGTTTTCCTAAGGCTTGATAAAACCATTTACAGCGTGCAGGTATTTTTTATAAGATGCATTTAAAATACATTTTATAGAAAAACGGAAGGAAGCAACCATGCTGGATAGTCAAACCATCGCCGTCGTGAAATCCACCATCCCGCTGCTGGCGCAGACTGGCCCGAAACTCACCGCGCACTTTTATGACCGGATGTTTACACACAACCCGGAGCTGAAAGAGATTTTCAACATGAGCAACCAGCGCAATGGCGATCAGCGTGAAGCGCTGTTCAACGCCATCTGCGCCTACGCCACTAATATCGAAAACCTCGCGGCCCTGCTGCCGGCGGTGGAGAAAATCGCCCAGAAGCACACCAGCTTTAATATCAAACCGGAGCAGTACAACATTGTGGGCGAGCACCTGCTGGCGACGCTCGATGAGATGTTCAGCCCAGGCCAGGAAGTGCTGGACGCGTGGGGCAAAGCCTATGGCGTGCTGGCGGGCGTGTTTATTAACCGCGAAGCCGAGATTTACCAGAGCAACGCGCAGAAAACCGGCGGCTGGGAAGGTACGCGTGAATTCCGCATCGTGAATAAAACGCCGCAGAGCGCCATTGTCACAAGCTTTGAGCTGGAGCCGGTGGATGGCGGCCCGGTCGCCGATTACCTGCCCGGCCAGTACACCGCCGTCTGGATCAAGCCGCAGGGGTTTGCGCACCAGGAGATTCGCCAGTATTCGCTCACCCGTAAGCCGAACGGTAAAAGCTATCGCATTGCGGTGAAACGCGAAGGCGAAGGCCAGGTGTCGAACTGGCTGCATCAGCATGCGCAGCCGGGCGATGTGATTAATCTTGCCGCGCCTGCGGGCGATTTCTTTATGGATGTCGAACCGCAGACGCCGGTGACGCTTATCTCGGCGGGTGTGGGTCAGACGCCGATGCTGGCGATGCTCGATACGCTGGCAAGCGCGCAGCATCCGGCGCAGGTGAACTGGTATCACGCGGCGGAAAGCGGCGATGTGCATGCGTTTACCGATGAAGTGGCGCAGCTCGGCGCGACGCTCCCCCGTTTTACCAGCCACGTCTGGTACCGCGTGCCGACCGACGCCGATCGCAGCGCGGGCCGTTATAACAGCGAAGGGTTGATGGCGCTTCACGATCGCAAGGCGCAAGTGACCACGCCCGGTATGCAGTTTTATGTCTGCGGCCCGGTGAAATTTATGCAGTTCGCCGCGGAGCAGTTAGTGAGCATGGGTGTGAATAAAGAAAACATTCATTACGAATGTTTCGGCCCGCATAAGGTGTTGTAAGCGCCTGGCAGTTTTTTGGGGCGGTTCGGCGGGTGCGCTTCGCTTACCCGCCCTACGAAATCACACCGTCTATTGTAGAGTGGGTAAGCGCAGCGCACCCACCACGTCCAACCCCAACCTCCCGTAGGGTGGGTAAGCGCAGCGCACCCACAATTCATATCCCTGCACGCCCCATGCGCGTCGGGCATAAAAAAAGCAGGCCCACTGGCCTGCTTTTTTTGTCGTCGCGCCCGCTTAAATCGCGGCGTCGTCTTCCTCGCCGGTGCGGATACGCACCACGCGCGCCACGTCGAAAACGAAAATCTTGCCGTCGCCGATTTTACCGGTCTGAGCGGTACGGATAATCGTATCCACGCAGGTATCGACGATATCGTCGGTCACTACGATCTCGATTTTCACTTTCGGCAGGAAATCCACCATATACTCTGCGCCGCGATACAGCTCGGTATGTCCTTTCTGACGACCAAACCCTTTCACCTCGGTCACCGTCATCCCGGTGATCCCGACTTCCGCCAGCGCTTCACGTACGTCATCGAGTTTGAAGGGTTTAATAATCGCATCAATCTTTTTCATGGTGGATCCTTAATTCCTGCCAGCGCCTGCACGGCGATTCAGTTCGCGAAATCGGTTGCTCAAATTACCATACCTTGCAGCGGTTTGGGCACCAAAAACTACTCTTTAAAATCATTCGCCTCAAGCTCGTGGCGAGCCAGTAATTTATAGAATTCGGTACGGTTACGCCCCGCCATCCGCGCGGCGTGCGTCACATTGCCTTTGGTGATTTGCAACAGCTTGCGCAGATAGTTGAGCTCAAACTGATTGCGCGCCTCGACAAACGTCGGCAGCACGGTGTTCTCGCCCTCCAGCGCCTGCTCCACCAGCGCCTCGCTAATGACCGGCGCTGAGGTCAGCGCCACGCACTGCTCAATCACGTTCACCAGCTGGCGCACGTTGCCCGGCCAGCTCGCCGCCATCAGACGCTTCATCGCATCGGTAGAGAAACTGCGCACGAACGGCTTATGGCGATCCGCCGCCTGACGCAGCAGATGGTTTGCCAGCAGCGGAATATCTTCCGCGCGCTCCTGCAACGCCGGGATCTTTAAATTCACCACGTTCAGGCGATAAAAAAGATCTTCGCGGAACTCGCCGCGCGCCATCGCCTTCGGCAGATCGCGGTGGGTGGCGGAGATTATCCGCACGTTGATATCGATATCGCGGTTGCTGCCGAGCGGGCGCACTTTGCGCTCCTGCAGGACGCGCAGCAGTTTTACCTGCAACGGTACCGGCATATCACCGATTTCATCAAGAAACAGCGTGCCGCCTTCAGCCGCCTGAAACAGCCCTTCACGGCTGCTGACCGCGCCGGTAAACGCGCCGCGCGCATGGCCGAACAGCTCAGATTCCAGCAGCTGTTCCGGCAGCGCGCCGCAGTTAATGGCGATAAACGCGTTTTTGGCGCGCGGGCTGGCGTTATGGATGGCCTGCGCCAGAATCTCTTTGCCGGTACCGCTCTGGCCGTTAATCAGCACGCTGACATCCGACTGCGCCACCATATGCGCCTGCTCCAGCAGCCGCAGCATCACGGGACTTCGGGTGACAATCGTCTCGCGCCACTGTTCGTCGCCTGCGGGCGCGGCATGCGCCAGCGCATCATCGATAGCTTTATACAGCGCGTCTTTATCCACCGGTTTGGTGAGAAAACTGAACACGCCCTGCTGGGTCGCCGCCACCGCATCAGGGATCGAACCATGCGCGGTCAGAATGATCACCGGCATGCCCGGCTGGAGCTTCTGGATCTCGGCGAAAAGCTGCATGCCGTCCATTTCATCCATCCGCAGATCGCTAATCACCAGATCGATCTTCTCACGCGCCAAAATGCGCAGCCCTTCATGGCCGCTTTCAGCGGTCTCAACGGTAAATCCTTCGCTGGTGAGCCGCAGGCCCAGCAGTTTCAGCAGGCCCGGATCGTCATCCACCAGCAACAGGCGCGCGGGTTTATGCTGCGTCATGGTTTGGTCTCCTCCTGCGCGGGTGCGGTGTCCTTCTCAGCCGGCGCGGCGCCCTCTTTCTCGGCATCCGGGCTGTGGCTGTTGTCCTGAATATAGCCGCCCGCGCTTTTCCGCGTGGAGAGCTGGCGTTCAATATCGGTCAGGTTTTCCAGCTTGCGGGTGGTGAGCTCAAGCTCGCTGCGCAGGTGCCGCTGCTGCTCGCGCAGGGCATCCAGTTCGCTGTCGGTGCTTTCCTGAAGCTTGCTGTAGCGGCCACGCTCTTCCGAAAGCGCAAGCTGCGCCGCCTGGCCGTCGCGCCAGGTTTCATAGAGCGGACGCACATGCGCCGGAATCGCGCCGGAGGTGGCGCTGAGCGTGGTGAGATAGCTGCGGCGTTCAGCAGGCGTAATGCGGGCGTTAGCCAGCAAAATGCCACGTCGGAAGGCATGCTGCCAGGTGTCGTCCGGGAAACGACGCGCCTGTGCGCGCGCCTCGGCGGGCGAAAGGCGTTCCGCGCAGTCCATGCCGCGCAGCCAGAACAGCGGGTTGTTTTCCACACTGGTGCCGGAGAGCTGCCAGATGCCGGAACAGTCGGTAAAGAGAAAATCCGCCAGCTGCTGTTCCGGCAGTTTTGGGTCGTGCGTTTGTTTGATATGGCTGGAAACCGGGCTTTGCACGCAGCCTGCCAGAAGGCATGGCAACAGCACGAAACAGGCCCGCGTGCTAAGAGAGAAAAACCGTGTGCCGCGCGAGCGCAGGCTGCGCCATGCGCTTACCAGACGTGAATTCATTTTTTTAATCGTTCCGGGTCAAAGAGCGGTAATTCGATACGAAAACAGACGTCGGCAGTGTCATCTTCAACCAGACGCAGTTCGCCGTGCATACGCCGGATGCAGTCCTGTGCAATGCTCAGGCCCAGGCCGCTGCCTTTCACCGCCCCTTTACGTTGATGGCTTCCCTGATAAAAGGGCTCGAAAATCATTTGCCGTTCCGCCTCAGGAATGGGCGTGCCGGTATTCGCCACCTCAATACATAACGTACTGGCAAGGCGGCGGCTTCGCAGATAAATGGTACCGGATTCACGCCCGTAGTGCACCGCATTGGAGTAGAGATTATCCAGCACGCTCATCAGCAGCATCGGCTCTGCGAGGCAAGGCGCATCGGCAAGCGACACCTCGGTATGCATCATTTTAGCCCGCGCTGGCAGACTGTGTGAGGCGATGACAATCTCCACCAGCGGTGCCAGCTCCACTTTTTCAAGCTCCACCGCGCCGCCTGCGAGTTTACGGTTGTAATCAAGCAGTTGCTCAATGAGTGTCTGCAGATTACGGCTGCTGGTATCGAGAATTTCCACCACCTCGCGCTGCTCCGCGGTCAACGGCCCGACGACCTGATCGGCGAGCAGTTCGGTGCCCTCGCGCATACTGGCAAGAGGCGTTTTTAATTCATGGGAGATATGGCGCAAGAATTGATGACGCTGCGATTCAAGCCAGGCGAGACGCTCGCTGAGCCAGATAATACGCTGGCCTACCGATCGCAGCTCGCGCGGGCCTTTAAACATCATGGCAGTGCCGAGCGATTTCCCCTCGCCCAGCCGGTTGATCATTCGCTCGATGCCTTTTACCGGGCCGATAATCATCCGCGTGAAGAGCAGCACCAGCGCGAGGCTTGCCAGAAACAGCGCCAGCGCCTGCCAGCCGAACAGTCGCCCGCGCGAGGCGATTTCCTGCTGAAGCTGCTGGCCGCGGGCGTAAATCACCGCGCGGGTGGCCTGCACCAGCCGGGTGTTGGTATCCGCGAAGGCTTCCAGACGCGCGGCGGCATCCGGCTTCGGGCCGCTGTTATGACACTCCAGTTGCGCCAGATCCACCAGGCTCTGGCGCAGGGCTTTATAGAGTCTCGCGTCAGGCAGCACGCTCGCCTGCGCCTCCAGCATTCGGGAATAGCGCTGACGCTGGCTTTCATAGACTTTCGCCAGCGTCACGTCATCCAGCACGCAGTACTGCCGGTAGCTGCGCTCCATTTCGAGCGCGATATTGGTCATCGCCTCGCTGCGCCGGGCATCCATCTGGGTGAGCGTGTTGGACTGCGCCGCCTGGGCACTTAACGTATTCAGGCTCTGCCAGGCCTGCCAGGCGAGAAACAGCAACGGCACCATCACCAGTAAGAAAGCCATCATGACTAGTTGGCGAAGCGAGCGGGGAAAAGCAGGCCAGCGTTTCACGGCGTTATTCCGAAGTGATTGCAAAAGCCTGATGCTAACCGACAGCCGCGCCGGAGCAAAGCCAAACGCAAAAAACAACAAAGGCAGGGGATTAACCCTGCCTTTGTGATGGAATCAGGCGGTGCCTTACTCAACGTGTCGCCCGGGTTCTGAAATAGCAGCGCTATGATCAGCAGTTGGACGGCAGGCACCTTTGAGTGCGTCATTCGAAGTTTATGTAGCGCTCGCAATGGGGCTGACATAAGAAGGTGAATGAGCCACTGCGTGTTATTATGCAGTAACCGTGCCAGGTTTACCACATAAATCATAAGTTGCTGTTATGTAATAGTTTTAATTATATGAGACGCTTCAAAGTTTTGCGTTATTTTTCGCCAGAGTGTCGCTAAATCCCAACACTTCCCCTGATGCTTTTTAGGCGCTATATAAATCAATGGTTTACATGTCGCAAATCAGCGACACCACGATTATGCCGCTGTCGCAATTTACCGACACCTGCCGGATTCGCACTCAAAGAAAAGGCGCTTAAAAGAAAAAAGGCCTCTTGCGAGGCCTTTATCAGGATAAAATGAGCAGGATTAACCAAGCTGCTTGCGCGCGTTACGGAAGATGCGCATCCATGGGCTGTCCTCGCCCCAGTTCGCCGGGTGCCAGGAGTTGGCCACCGTGCGGAAGACGCGCTCCGGGTGCGGCATCATGATAGTGACGCGCCCGCTTTCGCTGGTCACGGCGGTAATGCCGTTCGGTGAACCGTTCGGGTTCGCCGGATAGGTTTCCGTTACCGCGCCGAAGTTATCGATATAGCGCAGCGCCACCAGGCCTTTGCTCTCAAGCGCCGCCAGATGCGCGTCGTCGCGGACCTCCACGCGGCCTTCGCCGTGGGAAACCGCAATCGGCATATGGGAACCGGTCATGCCGTCCAGCAGCAGCGACGGGCTGGCCGTCACTTCCACCAGGCTGAAGCGCGCTTCAAAGCGGTCGGACTGGTTACGCACAAAGCGCGGCCACAGTTCGCTGCCGGGGATCAGCTCGCGCAGGTTGGACATCATCTGGCAGCCGTTACAGACGCCGAGCGCCAGCGTCTGCGGACGGTGGAAGAATTCGGTGAACTCGTCACGCACGCGGTCGTTGAACAGAATGGACTTCGCCCAGCCCTCGCCCGCGCCCAGCACGTCGCCGTAAGAGAAGCCGCCGCAGGCGACGAGCGTGTGAAAATCGCCGAGGCCACGACGACCGGCGAGCAGATCGCTCATATGCACGTCGATGGCGTCAAAGCCCGCGCGGTGGAACGCGGCCGCCATCTCCACATGAGAGTTCACGCCCTGCTCGCGCAGTACCGCGACTTTCGGGCGCGCGCCGGTGGCGATAAACGGCGCGGCGATATCTTCTTTGATATCGAACGTCAGCTTCACGTTAAGGCCCGGATCGCTGTCGTTGGCTTTCGCCTGATGTTCCTGATCCGCGCATTCCGGGTTATCGCGCAGGCGCTGCATCTGCCAGGTGGTTTCCGCCCACCACATGCGAAGCTGGGTGCGGCTTTCGCTGTACACCACCTTGTCGCCCGCCGTCAGCGTGAAGCGATCGCCTGCGACCGCCTTGCCGAGATAGTGCGTGCATTCGCCAAGACCGTGATCTTTCAGTACGCGCTCTACCTGCTCGCGCTCGGCGGCGGCAATCTGAATCACCGCGCCCAGCTCTTCATTAAACAGCGCCGCCAGCGCGTCGTCGCCGAGAGCGGCGATATCCGCTTCAATGCCGCAGTGACCCGCAAACGCCATCTCCGCGAGCGTCACCAGCAGGCCGCCGTCGGAACGGTCGTGGTAGGCCAGCAGTTTACGCTGCGCCACCAGCGCCTGAATGGCGTCGTAGAAGCATTTCAGCTGACCGGCGTCGCGCACGTCGGCAGGCTTGTCGCCGAGCTGACGATAAACCTGCGCCAGCGCCGTCGCGCCCAGCGCGTTCTGGCCATTACCAAGATCGATTAACAGCAGGGCGTTATCTTCGGTAGTGAGTTCCGGCGTTACGGTACGGCGCACATCTTCCACGCGGGCGAAGGCGGAGATCACCAGCGACAGCGGCGAGGTCATCTCGCGCTGTTCGCCATCCTGCTGCCAGCGGGTTTTCATCGACATCGAATCTTTACCGACCGGAATGGTCAGGCCGAGCTGCGGGCAGAGCTCCTCGCCCACGGCTTTGACGGCAGCATAGAGACCGGCGTCTTCGCCAGGGTGCCCCGCCGCCGCCATCCAGTTGGCGGAGAGTTTCAGGCGTTTGATATCGCCGATTTGGGTCGCCGCGATGTTAGTGAGCGCTTCACCTACCGCCAGACGGGCGGAGGCGGCGAAGTCCAGCAGCGCCACCGGCGCGCGCTCGCCCATCGCCATCGCTTCGCCGTAGTAGCTGTCGAGGCTTGCGGTCGTGACTGCACAGTTCGCCACCGGCACCTGCCACGGGCCGACCATCTGATCGCGCGCTACCATGCCGGTCACGGTGCGGTCGCCAATGGTCACCAGGAAGGTTTTCTCCGCGACTGTCGGCAGATGCAGCACACGCTTCACCGCGTCGGCAAGCGTAATGCCCGTACGGTCAAACGGCTGGCCCTCGGCCTGTAAACGCGTAACGTCGCGGGTCATTTTCGGGGTTTTGCCGAGCAGAACGTCAAGCGGCATATCCACCGGCTGGTTGTCGAAGTGGCTGTCGTTAAGCGTCAGGTGCTGCGCTTCGGTCGCCTCGCCAATGACGGCGTATGGCGCGCGCTCGCGGCGGCACAGCTCATCAAACAGCGCCAGCTGTTCGGGTGCCACGGCCAGCACGTAACGCTCCTGGGATTCGTTACACCAGACTTCCAGCGGGCTCATGCCCGGCTCGTCGCTTAAAATATCGCGCAGTTCAAAACGCCCGCCGCGCCCGCCGTCGCTTACCAGCTCCGGCATGGCGTTGGACAGGCCGCCCGCGCCAACGTCATGAATAAAGAGGATCGGGTTGGCCTCGCCCAACTGCCAGCAGCGGTCGATCACTTCCTGGCAGCGGCGCTCCATTTCCGGGTTGTCGCGCTGTACCGAGGCGAAATCGAGATCGGCGTCGGACTGGCCGGACGCCATAGAGGACGCCGCGCCGCCGCCAAGACCGATATTCATCGCCGGGCCGCCGAGCACAATCAGCTTCGCGCCGGGCGGAATTTCGCCCTTCTGCACATGGTCGGCGCGAATGTTGCCGATGCCGCCTGCCAGCATGATCGGCTTATGGTAGCCGCGCAGCTCTTCGCCGTTGTGGCTCGCCACTTTCTCTTCATAGGTACGGAAATAGCCGTTCAGCGCCGGACGACCAAATTCGTTGTTGAACGCCGCGCCGCCGAGCGGGCCTTCAGTCATGATGTCGAGTGCGGTAACGATACGATCCGGCTTGCCGAAATCTTCTTCCCACGGCTGCTCAAAGCCCGGAATGCGCAGGTTAGAAACAGAAAAACCCACCAGGCCCGCTTTCGGCTTCGCACCGCGGCCCGTCGCGCCTTCGTCACGAATTTCGCCGCCGGAGCCTGTCGCGGCACCCGGCCACGGTGAAATGGCGGTCGGGTGATTGTGCGTTTCCACTTTCATCAGAATGTGCGCCGGTTCCTGATGGAACGCGTAGCGGCCCGCTTCATGATCGGCGTAGAAACGGCCCACGGAAGAGCCTTCCATAACCGCCGCGTTATCTTTATACGCGGAGAGCACGAAATTCGGGGTCTTCTCGAAGGTGTTTTTTATCATTTTAAACAGCGACTTCGGCTGTTTTTCACCGTCGATAACCCAGTCGGCGTTGAAAATTTTGTGGCGGCAGTGCTCAGAGTTGGCCTGCGCGAACATGTAGAGTTCAATGTCGTTCGGGTTGCGCCCCAGGCGGGTGAACGCGTCATGCAGGTAGTCGATTTCATCTTCTGCCAGCGCCAGCCCCAGACGCACGTTGGCGTCCGCCAGCGCCTGACGGCCCTGCCCCAGCAGATCCACGCTCTGTACCGGCGCGGGGTCGTGGTGCGCGAACAGCTGCGCGGCGTCTTCCAGCGCGCCGAACACGCTCTCCATCATGCGGTCATGCAGCTCTGCCGCAATCTGGCGCCAGGCGTCGTCGCCCGCGGTGGGATCCACATCGAGGTAATACGCCACGCCGCGCTCCAGGCGTTTGACCTGGGCGAGCCCGCAGTTATGGGCGATATCTGTCGCTTTGGAGGACCAGGGAGAGATGGTGCCAGGACGCGGCGTCACCAGCAGCAGGCGGCCCGACGGCGCGTGGCCAGTAAGGCTCGGCCCATATTGCAGCAGGCGCTCAAGGCGCGCGTGCTCTTCGGCATTCAGCGGTGCGGCGAGGTCAGCAAAATGGACATACTCGGCATAAAGGGTTTTCACCGGGAGGTGAGCGTCTTTGAAACGAGCCAGCAGTTTGTTAATACGAAATGCCGACAGAGCGGGCGAACCACGCAGAATTTCCATCATCTAGTCTCTCGTCTTCGAAGCGCCGGAGGGCACCTCAGTGGGCGCAAGGGGGAAAACGGGCGTCATTATAGAGAATCCGGCGCGCTGACGAAACCGTTTGCGTAGAAATAAAATCCCGCCGTCGCGTTAACGTTTGGTGTGACCGATTCCTCTAATTAGTTGCCAAGTGGCGCTTTGTTACGCAAAATGCCGCTCCATGCCATTCAAACGAAACGGTTTACTAACGATTGTTCGCTGAGCCCCGAGGCAACGCAGAGAATTAACTAATTGAAAAAATTAAAGCTTAATTATCTGCTCATCGGCGTCGTTACCCTGCTGCTGGCAGTGGCCTTGTGGCCGGCCATTCCCTGGTCCGGCAAAGCCGATAACCGTATCGCCGCGATCCAGGCGCGGGGGGTTTTGCGCGTCAGTACCATCGCCACGCCGCTGACGATGTATTCCGCCGGCGAGACGATGTCCGGGCTTGATTACGAGCTAAGCCAGGCCTTCGCCGACTATCTGGGTGTGAAGCTTAAAATCACCGTGCGCCAGAACATCAGTCAGCTCTTTGACGATCTCGACAATAACGACGCCGATCTTCTCGCCGCAGGCCTGGTCTATAACGAAGCGCGCAGCCAGCACTATCAGGCTGGCCCTATCTATTATTCCGTCTCGCAGCAGATGGTTTACCGCGTCGGCAGCCTGCGTCCGCGAAGCCTCGCCAGTATTAAAGAGGGGCAACTGACCATTGCGCCGGGCCACGTGGCGCAAAGCGAGCTGGAACAACTCAAAGCAAGCAAATACCCGGATTTAACCTGGCGCGTCGACCCGAAACTCAGCAGCAACGAGCTGATGCTGCAGGTGGCTCAGGGCACGCTGGATTACACCATCGCCGATTCGGTCGCCATCGGCCTGTTCCAGCGCGTTCATCCGCAGCTTGCGGTCGCGCTCGATCTCAGCGATGAGCAGCCGGTGACATGGTTCAGCCGCCGCAGCAGCGATAACTCGCTCTCCGCCGCGCTGCTCGATTTCTTCAATCAGATTAATGAAGACGGCACGCTGGCGCGCCTGGAAGAGAAGTATCTGGGCCACGGCAATGATTTCGATTACGTGGATACCCGCAGTTTCCTGCGCGCCGTAGACAGCGTGCTGCCGGAGCTGCAGCCGCTCTTTGAGAAATACGCGACGGATATCGACTGGCGACTGCTGGCGGCTATCTCGTATCAGGAATCCCACTGGGACAGCCAGGCCACCTCGCCTACCGGCGTGCGCGGTCTGATGATGCTGACGCGCAATACGGCGCAAAGCCTGGGGCTGACCGATCGCCTTGATGCCGAGCAGAGCATCAGCGGCGGCGCGCGCTATCTGAAAGATATGATGAGCAAAGTGCCGGAAAGCGTACCGGAAGAGGAGCGGATCTGGTTTGCGCTGGCAGCGTATAACATGGGCTATGCGCATATGCTGGACGCCCGCGCGCTGACGGCAAAACAGAAAGGCAACCCGGATAGCTGGTCGGATGTAAAACAGCGGCTGCCGCTGTTAAGCCAGCGCCCCTATTACAGCAAGCTCACCTATGGCTACGCGCGCGGGCATGAGGCTTACGCCTATGTGGAAAATATCCGTAAATATCAGATAAGCCTGGTCGGTTATCTGCTGGAGAAGGAAAAGCAGGCCGCCGCGGCAGCGCAGCCTAAGCTTGTGCAGAGTTACCCGACGAATATTACGCCGCAGGGTCTGTTCCCGTCGCCCTTTTCGTCGCTTCCTTTAGGGCCTTTTTCTCAAGCCGGCGCTGTCGGAAAAACGCACTCAGCATTGCCGAACACTCTGTCGCCAGTATCCCCTCGATAACCTGCACCTGATGGTTCATGCCGGGATGCCCGGTGATGTCCATCAGCGACCCGACCGCGCCGGTTTTGGCATCGCGCGCGCCGAACACCAGCGTGCCGATACGCCCGTGCACCATCGCGCCTGCGCACATGACGCATGGCTCAAGCGTGACATACAGCGTGGTATCCAGCAGACGATAATTTTGCAGCACCAGCCCGCCCTGGCGCAGCGCCATGATCTCGGCGTGTGCGGTCGGGTCGTGGCGGCCAATCGGGCGGTTCCAGCCTTCGCCGATAACCTGATTGTTGTGTACCAGCACCGAGCCTACCGGCACTTCTCCCTCGTCCCAGGCGCGCTGCGCGAGCGTCAGCGCGTGGCGCATCCAGTATTCGTGGGTGAGTTCAGTCTGTGACACAAGCTTCTCCGGGAGTATAAGGCGGGCGGCATTATACACACCGTTTATGGGTTGCGAAACGCGCCTTATTCGAGCTGCTGGAGCTGCCCCTGCGGGGTGACGCGCCAGCGGTGCTGGCAGAAGTAAAGCAGCGGGTTATCTTGCTTGCTGTCGCTGTAGCCACTGTAAAGACGCAGCGGCGTGCCAATCTGGCGCTCCAGCTGCGCTACTTTTTCATGGCCGAGGCAGCGCAGCGTCAGTACCCAGCCACCAAAGCGGCGCTCCATTTGGCTGGCGATGACATTCACGCGCGGCAGCCACGGGGTATCGTAATAAACCTGTTCTACCAGCGTCTGCGGGGAGCCGGTGATGAGCCAGACGTCGGCGTCGGTGCTGGTGAGGTAACCGGTCAGGCGCTCATGCACCACCGGAAAGGTGACGACATGGGTGCGAAACCAGTCGGCGAAAGCTTTTTCCAGCGTTTTCAGACGCGCCTCGCTGTGACCGAAGGTACAACCCCAGAGCAAGAGGCTCATCGGCCAGCGGGCGGCGCGCCCTTTGATTAACAGCCCGCCCAGGATAACGGGCAGCAGAGGAATAACCAGCAGCAGGTTAAGCGGCTGACGCCGCAGCAGATAGCGCATAAAAGTGCCGAACATATCCTGTTGATGCAATGTGCCATCCAGATCGAAAAACACCACCCGACGCTCGTTATTGGCCAAACCTTACTCCTCTGGATCGTTAAAGCCCAGGAACCACGTAAACAGAAAACCGGCGATCACCGCTACCAGATAGCCTAACAGATAGAGCATCACTTTTCCGGTCACGATGGTAAGCGCCAGCGGTAGCCCGGAGATGCCAAAAGTGATAACCGTCGCCACTTTAAAGTAGCTGATAATCGCGCCGCCTGCCGCCCCGCCAAGACACGCGCCGATAAACGGCTTGCCGAGCGGCAGCGTCACGCCGAAAATCAGCGGCTCGCCGATACCGAGCAGACCGACCGGCAGCGCGCCTTTAATCACCTTTTTGAGGCGCGCGTTACGGGTTTTCAGCAGTACCGCCAGCGACGCGCCAATCTGCCCCACGCCCGCCATCGCGAGAATGGGAAAGAGCGCGTTATAGCCGTGCGCCTGAACCAGCTCAACGTGAATGGGCACCAGCCCCTGATGCAGGCCCGTCAGTACCAGCGGTAAAAACGTGCCCGCCAGCACCGCGCCCACCAGCAGCCCGCCTTTATCGATAGCGAGCGACGCGCCATGTGCGATGGTTTCAGAGATCCAGCCGCCGAGCGGTTGCAGCGCCACAATAGCGATGGTGCCAGTAATCAGTGTTGTCAGGAGCGGGTTCAGGATAAGCTCCACCGACACCGGCAGCAGATTACGCAGCTTTTTCTCAAGCCAGCACATCAACATCACCACCAGCAGCACGGCGATAACGCCGCCGCGTCCCGGCTGTAACGGCTCGCCGAAGAGCGTAATCTGTGCCAGCTGCGGGCTGGAGAGAATACCCGCCATGACGCCGCCCATCGCCACCGAGCCGCCGAATACCCGCGCGGCGTTAACGCCGACCAGAATGTTCATGATGGCAAACACGGCGCTGCCGAAAACGCCAAGCAACCCCAGCAGGTTGGGATAACTGATGGCGAAGCCGCCGACGATATCCGGGCGTTTGAGGATATTGATAATCCCGGTAATCAGGCCCGAGGCGATAAACGCCGGGATCAGCGGAATAAACACGTTCGCAAGCTGACGCAGCGCATCGCTCATCGGCGCTTTATAGCGCGCTTTCGCCTGAGCTTTCGTGCGTGCGGCGTCGTCAATCGCCGGTTCGGTGGACGTCGCGCCCTGCATCTGCGCGCGCATCGCATCGACGATTTGCGCGGCGCGTCCGGGGCCGGCAATGAGCTGATGCTGTTCGCCCTGCTTCACATAACCGCTGATGCCTGGCAGCGCCTTCAGCGCCGGGAGATCCATCAGACTCTCGTCGCGCAGCTCCAGACGCACGCGCGTCATGCAATTTTCCAGCCGTAAAATGTTGCCTTCACCGCCCACGCCTTTGAGGATTTGCGTGGCGAGCGTCACCGATTTTTCCATACGTTACGTCCCCTTACGGCTGCAACGCCGCTCTTAAAAAGCCGTTATGCGCCGCGAGACGCGCGTGGGCGGCCTGCGCGTCCAGCCCGGTCAGCACCATTAAAATGGCGGGTTTCACCTCGTACTCGGTCTGCGTGAGCACCGCTTCGGCTTCTTCACGCGTCACGCCGGTCGCTTCCATCACCATCCGGCAGGCGCGATCCACCAGTTTGACATTGGTCGCTTTCATATCCACCATCAGGTTCTGGTAGACCTTGCCGCACTTCACCATTGCGCCGGTGGAGATCATATTAAGGACGAGCTTCTGCGCCGTACCGGATTTCAGGCGCGTGGAGCCGGTAAGCGCCTCCGGGCCGACCACCGGCGAAATGGCGATTTCCGCCGCTTCGGCTATCGGCGAGCCGGGGTTACAGGAGATGGCCGCCGTCGCGCAACCCAGCGCGCGGGCGTACTTCAGGCCGCCGATGACATACGGCGTGCGCCCGGACGCTGCCAGCCCTACCACCATATCGCGCGCGTTAAGCCCAATGGCTTTAAGATCGTCTTCGCCAAGCTGCGCGTTATCTTCCGCGCCTTCGACGGCTTTCAGCAGCGCGCCGGGGCCGCCTGCGATAAGCCCGACCACCACGCCATGCGGCACGCCGAACGTCGGCGGGCATTCCGAGGCGTCCAGTACGCCAAGACGCCCGCTGGTGCCTGCCCCCATATAGATGAGCCGCCCGCCGCAGGTAAGCGCCGCGGCCGCCGCGTCCACCGCTTTCGCGACCTCCGGCAGCGTTTCACTGACGGCGTGCGCTACCCGCTTGTCTTCTTCGTTAAAACGCCTCAGCATCTCAAGCGTCGGGAGCGCGTCGAGATCCAGGGTATCGGGATTTCGGGTTTCTGAGACCAGCGAGCCAAGATTCATATTGCACCTCTGAATTTTTAATTCATAATGATGACGCTATAATGGAATATAAAATTCAAAGTGGCGAGTAAATTTCCCGGCATTGAAAAGCCGATCACACTTAATCCAGCCGGAGGCGTTGATGAATACCCTGATCCTTATCCGCCAGCGATACCCGACGCTGGCGCAAAGCGACCGAAAACTAGCCGACTTTTTGCTTCAGTTCCCCGACTACGCGCGTCATTTAAGCTCGCAGCAGCTGGCGGCAGAAGCGGGCGTCAGCCAGTCGAGCGTGGTGAAGTTTTCACAGAAGCTCGGTTATAAAGGCTTCCCGGCGCTGAAACTCGCTATCAGCGAAGCGCTCGCGAGCCAGAGCAACATTCACTCGGTGGCGGTACATAACGAGATCCTGGGCGACGATCCGCTGCGCCTGGTCGGTGAAAAGCTCATTAAAGAGAATGTCGCGGCGATGCATGCGTCGCTCGATATCAACCCGGAAGAGAAACTGCTGGCGAGCGTCGGGCTGCTGCGCAACGCGCGGCGCATCGTGCTGACCGGCATCGGCGCGTCGGGGCTGGTCGCGAAAAATTTCTCCTGGAAGCTGATGAAAATTGGCCTTAACGCCGTCGCCGAACAGGATATGCACGCGCTGCTGGCCACCGTGCAGGCGATGGAGCCGGAAGATTTGCTGGTAGCGCTTTCTTACTCCGGCGAGCGGCGTGAAATCAATCTCGCCGCCGACGAAGCGCTGCGCGTGGGCGCACGCATTCTCGCCATTACCGGTTTTACGCCGAACGCGCTGCAACAGCGCGCGACACAGTGTCTCTATACGATCGCCGAAGAGCAGGCGACGCGCAGCGCGGCAATCTCCTCCACTTCCGCCCAGATGATGCTCGCGGATCTGCTGTTTATGGCGCTGGTGCAGCAGGATCTGGAGAAAGCCCCGGAGCGCATTCGTCACAGCGAGGCGCTGGTAAAAAAACTGGTCTGAGTAACAAATGGGCGTATAATGCCCGCCCTGTTTGTGTTGTTTCTGAGATTTTCCTGATGGCGCTGCTAATCACTAAAAAATGTATCAACTGTGACATGTGCGAGCCGGAGTGCCCGAACGAGGCTATCTCAATGGGAGACAACATCTACCAGATTGACACCAGTCGTTGCACAGAATGCGTGGGGCATTACGAGACGCCCACCTGTCAGAAAGTGTGCCCGATCCCCAACACGATTATTAAGGATCCGGCGCATGCAGAGAATGAAGAGCAGCTGTGGGATAAATTCGTGCTGCTCCATCACGCGGATAAAATCTAGCTTTCGATAATTACCGTGGCACAGGCGTAATGCCGCTCGTCGGCAAGCGTGACGTGAACGGACGTCACGCCCATCCGCGCCGCCAGCCGTTCAGCCTCATCCCACAGCCGCAGCTTCGGTTTTCCCAGCTCGTCGTTAAACACTTCAAACTGATTAAACGCCAGCCCGTTGCGGATGCCGGTGCCGAAGGCTTTCGCCGCCGCCTCTTTTACCGCGAAGCGCTTCGCCAGAAAGCGCACCGGCTGCTGGTGCGCCTGATACTGCGCCCATTCGTTCGCGCTCAGCACCCGCTTCGCCAGCCGGTCGCCTGAGCGGGAGATGACCGCCTCGATGCGGTCAATCTCCACGATATCGGTACCGAGCCCCAGAATCGCCATTAGCGACGCGCTTCCAGCATCAGGCGTTTCATCTCAGACACCGCCTCTTTCAGGCCGCTCATCACGGCGCGCCCGATAATCGCGTGGCCGATATTCAGCTCATGCATTTCCGGCAGCGCGGCAATCGCCTGGACGTTGTGATACGTCAGCCCGTGTCCGGCGTTCACTTTGAGGCCCTTGCTCGCGGCGTAGGTGGCGGCTTTCGCGATACGCTCAAGCTCGCGCGCGCGGGTGGCGTCGTCTTCGGCATCCGCATAGCAGCCGGTGTGGATTTCAATGTACGGCGCGCCGACGGCGACCGCTGCGTCAATCTGCGCGTTATCGGCGTCGATAAACAGCGACACCAGAATGCCCGCCGCCGCCAGACGCTGGCAGGCGTCGCGCATTTTATCGAGCTGGCCTGCGACATCGAGCCCGCCTTCGGTGGTCACTTCCTGACGCTTCTCCGGCACCAGGCAGCAGAAATGCGGTTTTGTCTCGCAGGCGATGGCCAGCATCTCTTCGGTGACGGCCATCTCGAGGTTCATACGGGTGTGGAGTGTCTGGCGCAGGATACGCACATCGCGATCGGTGATATGACGGCGATCTTCGCGCAGGTGAACGGTGATGCCATCCGCACCTGCCTGTTCGGCGATGAACGCCGCCTGTACCGGGTCCGGATAAGCCGTGCCGCGGGCGTTACGCAGCGTGGCGATGTGGTCGATGTTAACCCCTAACAGCAATTCAGCCATGACAATCCTCGTAAATCGACAAAAAGTGCAGGCAGTTTACACCTGGTCGGGAAAGGCTGGCTATGGTTGCGCGGTCAGGCGGTTTCGCCTTCCGGCGGAAGCGGACGTTTTTTAGGCACAAACTGGCGAAACAGCTCGCGGCTCTTTAACGGTTTGCCGCCGAGATACGGTTTGAGCGCCATACGCGTGAAACGCTTGGCGGCACGCAGGGTGTCAACATCGGGGAATTCGCGGGTGGCGAGCGCTTTGAGCTGGCGGCCGGTAAAGGAGGTGTTGTCGATAACCAGGCTTGCGATAAAGCCCTTCTCTTCGCGGTAACGGTACGTCATGGCGTCATCGACTTCATCACCGGTGCCCGCGCAGTGCAGAAAATCGACGCCGTAGCCGAGATGCCCGAGCAGCGCCAGTTCAAAGCGACGCAGCGCAGGCTCCGGCGATCCGCTGGCACCCGCCAGCGCCTGAATGCAGTGCAGGTAATCGAAGAAGAGTTCGGAAAAGCGGGTTTCCGGCTCCAGTACGCGCGCGACCAGTTCGTTAACGTACAGGCCGCTGTAAAGCGTGATGCCGGAAAGCGGAAGCGCGAGCGAAACGGCTTCGGCGCTGGTGAGGTTTTTGACGTCGCCGCGCCCGCTCCAGCGCACCAGCAGCGGGGTAAACGGCTGAAGCGCGCCTTTGAGATTAGAACGTTTGCGACGCGCGCCTTTGGCGACCACGCGCACGCGGCCGGATTCTTCGCTGAAAAGATCGATAATCAGGCTGGTTTCGCTCCACGGACGCGCGTGGAGCACAAAGGCACGCTGCCAGCCTTCCATCAGGCGGCCCTAGAGATCGTCGACGTAACCGAGACTGCGCAGGGCGCGCTCATCGTCGGCCCAGCCCGATTTCACTTTGACCCACAGCTCCAGATGCACCGGAGCTTCGAACATGTCCTGCATGTCCTTACGCGCTTCGATACCGATGGTTTTGATTTTGGCGCCTTTATTGCCAATCACCATTTTCTTCTGCCCTTCGCGCTCAACGAGGATCAGCCCGTTGATGTCGTAACCGCCGCGCTCGTTGGTCACGAAACGCTCGATTTCGACCGTCACCGAATACGGCAGCTCAGCGCCCAGGAAACGCATCAGTTTTTCACGGATGATTTCAGAGGCCATAAAGCGCTGCGAGCGGTCAGTGATGTAATCTTCCGGGAAGTGGTGAATCGCCTCTGGCAGATGCTTGCGCACAATCGCAGCGATAGTATCCACATTCATACCAGTTTCCGCGGAGATCGGCACGATATCGAGGAAATTCATCTGGCTTCCCAGGAACTGTAAATGCGGCAGCAGTTCCGCTTTGTCCTGCACGTTGTCGACTTTGTTGATAGCCAGAATGACCGGCGCTTTGCCTTCGCGCAGTTTGTTCAGCACCATTTCGTCGTCCGGCGTCCAGCGGGTGCCTTCGACCACGAAAATTACCAGCTCGACGTCGCCGATAGAGCTGCTGGCCGCCTTGTTCATCAGGCGGTTAATGGCGCGTTTCTCTTCCATATGCAGGCCGGGGGTATCGACGTAAATCGCCTGATACTCGCCTTCGGTATGAATGCCTACGATACGGTGGCGCGTGGTTTGCGCCTTACGGGAAGTAATCGAGATTTTCTGCCCGAGCAGTTTGTTCAGCAGCGTTGATTTCCCGACGTTCGGGCGGCCAACGATGGCGATAAATCCGCAGTACGTTTTGGTTTCGCTCATTCCAGCTCCAGTTTTTTCAGCGCCTGCTCAGCGGCTGCCTGCTCCGCTTTGCGGCGGCTGGAACCCGTGCCGACCACCGGTTCGCTCAGGCCACTTACCTGGCAGTGGATAGTAAATTCCTGATCGTGAGCTTCCCCACGCACCTGCACCACCAGGTAAGACGGCAGCGGCAGATGGCGCCCCTGCAGATATTCCTGCAGACGCGTTTTCGGATCTTTTTGTTTATCGCCCGGACTAATTTCATCCAGACGCGTTTGATACCAGGTGAGAATTAAGCGCTCAACGGTCTGGATATCGCTGTCGAGGAACACGCCGCCAATTAAGGCTTCAACGGTATCGGCAAGAATCGATTCGCGACGAAAACCGCCGCTTTTCAGCTCGCCCGGCCCAAGACGCAGGCACTCGCCCAGCTCAAATTCACGTGCGATTTCGGCGAGCGTATTGCCGCGCACAAGCGTTGCACGCATACGGCTCATGTCGCCTTCGTCGACACGCGGAAAACGGTGATACAGCGCGTTCGCAATCACGAAACTTAAAATGGAGTCACCCAGAAACTCCAGACGCTCATTATGTTTGCTGCTGGCACTGCGATGCGTTAATGCCTGCTGCAACAGATCCTGATGATGAAAAGTGTAGCCCAGCTTTCGCTGAAGCCGATTAATTACGATGGGGTTCATGCGATACCAATTAATGAATGCGTCAAAAATTCAGCACACGGAACAGGGCTGATGGGGTTCAAAGCTGTTTCGTGTGCCGTGGCTCCCTTGCGGGAGCCAGCCGGAAATCGTCGGGGGAATATTCTATACACAACGACAGGGGATGTCGTTAGTTCCAACAGATTTAATTCGTTAATGAATGCCGCCGATTCGATTCAGACGCACGCCTGTCGGCCATTCACCTTCCTGCTTCTCGAAACTCATCCAGATAGCGGTCGCTTTACCCACCAGATTCGCCTCCGGGACGAAGCCCCAGTAACGGCTGTCGGCGCTGTTATCGCGGTTGTCGCCCATCATGAAGTAGTGGCCCGGCGGGACAATCCAGGTGCCGGTCTGCTGGCCCTGCTGACGGTAGTAAATACCGACCTGATCCTGCGCGATAGGCACCGTAAGGATGCGGTGCGTGACGTCGCCTAAGGTTTCCTTACGCTCGGTCAGGCGAATACCGCCGTCTTTGCTTTCGTTTTTCGGCACCTGGAAGAAACCGCTGCTCGCCTCGCCGCCGTTCTGACGGCCAAAGGTCTGCACGAAATCGCTCGGCTCGACGTTCGAATAGGTAATAGGCAGCGCGTTTGCGCACGCCTGGCCTGAGCTGCAGTTCGGCTGGACGGTCACCTCTTTCGCGACCGGATCGTAGCTGACTTTATCACCCGGCAGACCAACCACGCGCTTGATGTAGTCAAGGCGCGGATCGCCCGGATATTTAAACACGGCGATATCACCGCGCTTCGGATGACCGGTTTCGATAAGTGTTTTCTGGTAAATCGGATCTTTGATGCCGTAGGCGAATTTCTCCACGAGGATAAAATCGCCGATAAGCAGCGTCGGCATCATGGAGCCAGACGGGATCTGGAACGGCTCATAAATAAACGAGCGCACAACCAGAACCACCGCCAGAACCGGAAATATCGACGCGCCGGTTTCCAGCCAGCCCGGTTTCGGGCCTGCTTTCTTCGACGCGCCCGCGTCCTGCGCATCCGCGGCGGCAAGCGCCGCGCGCTCGCGACGCTTCGGCGCGAAGATAAATTTATCCACGCACCACAAGATGCCCGTCACCAGCGTTGCGATGACCAGGATCAGGGCAAACATATTCGCCATGCCAACTCCTTAGGTTATTTACCGTCTTTCCCAACGTGCAGAATGGCGAGGAACGCTTCCTGCGGCAGTTCGACGTTACCGACCTGCTTCATGCGTTTTTTACCCTCTTTCTGTTTCTGCAACAGCTTTTTCTTACGGCTGACGTCGCCGCCGTAGCATTTTGCCAGCACGTTTTTACGCAGCTGTTTCACTGTGGAGCGGGCAATAATGTGGTTGCCGATGGCCGCCTGAATGGCGATATCGAACTGCTGGCGCGGGATCAGATCTTTCATCTTCTCCACCAGCTCGCGACCGCGGTACGGCGCGTTGTCGTTGTGGGTGATCAGCGCCAGCGCATCGACGCGCTCGCCGTTGATCAGCACGTCGACACGCACCATGTTTGAGGCCTGGAAGCGTTTGAAGTTGTAATCCAGCGACGCGTAACCGCGGGAGGTGGACTTCAGGCGATCGAAGAAGTCGAGCACCACTTCCGCCATCGGAATTTCATAGGTCAGCGCAACCTGGTTGCCGTGATACACCATGTTGGTCTGCACGCCGCGTTTTTCAACGCACAGCGTGATGACGTTGCCAAGATATTCCTGCGGCAGCAGCATGTGACACTCGGCGATAGGCTCGCGCAGTTCCTGAATGTTGTTCAGCGGCGGCAGCTTGGACGGGCTGTCGACATAGACCACTTCGTTATTGGTCATCTGCACTTCATACACCACAGTCGGTGCCGTGGTGATGAGGTCGAGATCGTACTCGCGCTCCAGACGCTCCTGGATGATTTCCATATGCAGCAGGCCGAGGAAGCCGCAGCGGAAGCCGAAGCCCAGCGCCGTAGAGCTTTCCGGCTCGTAGAACAGCGAGGCGTCGTTCAGGCTTAGCTTGCCAAGCGCATCACGGAAAGACTCGTAATCGTCAGAGCTGACCGGGAAGAGGCCCGCGTAAACCTGCGGCTTCACTTTCTTAAAGCCAGGCAGCGCTTTTTCCGCCGGGTTACGGGCGAGCGTCAGGGTATCGCCCACCGGCGCGCCGAGAATGTCTTTAATCGCGCACACCAGCCAGCCCACCTCGCCGCATTTCAGCTCGGTGCGGTCGATTTGCTTCGGCGTGAAAATCCCGAGACGGTCAGCGTTGTACGTCTGGCCGGTGCTCATGACTTTCACTTTGTCGCCCTTGCGCAGGGTGCCGTTTTTCACGCGAATAAGTGACACGACGCCGAGATAGTTATCGAACCAGGAGTCGATAATCAGCGCCTGTAACGGGGCATCCGGATCGCCTTCCGGCGGCGGAATGTCGCGCACCAGACGTTCCAGCACATCCTGCACGCCCACGCCGGTTTTCGCGGAGCAGCGCACCGCGTCGGTAGCGTCGATGCCGACGATATCTTCGATCTCTTCTGCCACGCGCTCAGGATCGGCGGCAGGCAGGTCAATTTTGTTCAGTACCGGCACCACTTCGAGATCCATTTCGATCGCGGTATAGCAGTTGGCGAGCGTTTGCGCTTCCACGCCCTGGCCTGCGTCAACCACCAGCAGCGCTCCTTCGCACGCGGCGAGAGAGCGGGAAACTTCATAGGAGAAGTCAACGTGGCCGGGGGTGTCGATAAAGTTAAGCTGGTAGGTTTCGCCGTCAGAGGCTTTGTAGTCCAGCGTCACGCTCTGGGCTTTAATGGTAATGCCGCGCTCGCGCTCCAGATCCATGGAATCCAGCACCTGCGCTTCCATTTCGCGATCGGAAAGGCCGCCGCAAATTTGAATAATACGGTCAGACAGCGTCGATTTACCGTGGTCGATGTGAGCGATGATCGAAAAGTTGCGTATGTTCTTCATATAGCGAGATTTTTATGCCTTATAAATCCTGAGAGGCTCGGCGCAACGCGCGGTACTGAGCATGATGTCTCTGGCTGTCTTATGCCTGAAACGCTGCATTCTACACTACAACCAGAAAGCGGGGAAACTGCGTCTCAGGTAAGCATAGACGGCGAATGAAAATCATCGGGAAAGGAGGCGTAAAACCAACAGCCGGCGATTACCGGCTGTCAGAGGAAGGAGTGGTTTCAACGCGCAGCGCATCGGGCGGAAGCCCGACGCTGAGAATGACCGGCTGCCAGCTTTCACGGGAGGCGAATTTCGGCGACAAACCGCGTGCCAGCAGAAAACCGCCCACGCCGCCCAGCGCCGCACCGCACATTGCAGCGAGATCGGAGCCAAAGAGCGCCTGGAAAACACCGGCCATGACAAACAGCCCCACCAGCGGAGAGAGATAGACCAGCATCGCGGAGCCCAGCAGGCTGCCTTCGGCGATGCCCAGCTCCACTTTCTGTTCGGCTACCAGCGGCTGCTCGCTCGGCACGTTGATATAGTGCGTATTCTGCGGCCCCAGCTTATTCAGCACGCGCGTGCCGCAACCGGCGCGAGACGCGCAGCTGCTGCAGGAGGCTTTAACGTCGCAACTGAGTACGGCTTCGCCGTCTTGCCACGACACGACCGTGGCCCACTCTTTAATCATTGAGATGCCCTGAAGGTAATACTGCTCGCGATGCGCTTCGCCGTCGGCGGCGGCAGCTCGCCTACCACTGTGATTTCAGCATTATTGCGCACTTCGGTGCTGACGGTGCGTCTGCCAGTGCGCAGCATCTGTTCGCTGCTGTTAGCGCTGGCGCGGCTGACGTTAATCGAGAAGCTAAAGAGCCCGTCAGAATAGAGCCGCGACTCCACCGGCGAATCGATACCCGGCAGCGGCCGGCGGCTGCTGGAGATTTCAGTAAAGCCCTGCGGCAGCCACGACGCTGACCAGCCAAATTTAGCATTATCGCCCGACGGTACCGAGAGCAGCGGCGGCAGCGAGGCCTTCGCCAGATTCTGCATCATCGTGCCGGGCTTATCGTTCACCGTAAAAGAGACGACGCGGAACTGCTCCAGCGTTTCGCCATCGCGATCCAGCAAATCGACACGCATTGGCAGACGCGTTTCGCTGTCTACCCATGCGATATAACCATAGCGGGTGCCATCGCGCGCCACCACGCGGATCACTTCGCAAAGCCGGTCGGCAATACGGGTGCGCCCGACGGAGATAAAATCGTAATACGGCGCAAGGCGGCGGAAATCGGTGTAAACCAGCGACGGCAGCGAATCGACGATGAAATCGCCGTTCAGGGTAAACGGCTCAAGCCCTGGCTCGAAATAGCTGATTTCCGAACCACGCTGCACGACTTCGCGACGCGGGCCGTCCAGCTGCAATAACTGCGCGAGGGGCTTATTGTCGAGCCTGGCGTGGCGATAGCGTAAAGATTCCACACCCTGCTTGTTGATGCTGACAAATGAAAGCTCGTAGTTGAGTGACTGGCTCGCCAGGTTCATTTGCTGCAACAACGCCTCGGACGATGCATCTGCCGAGGCGTTGAAGGAAACGAACAGGCTGCCCGTCAAAAGAGAGACGGCGCACCAAAGTTGCTTCATTACTGCGATTGAGTTCCTAAAGTCTGGTTACCAGGCACTTGTAAGGCGGCCTGCTGCGTCTGCGACTGCTCCAGCTGGAGCTGCTCGGCATGCAGGCGGCGTTGCAGTTCGTAATCCTGCAACATCGCGTTGATGCGACGACGCTGTTCCTGCACCTGCGGCTGACCGCCTGCGGCGTTATTATCCGCTGTCGGCACGCCAAGGCTAACCGGGCTGGCTTTACCCATCATCGGCAGCGTATTGAACACCGGCGCTTCCGGCTGTGCGCTCGCATCAGGCTGCGCATTATAGTGCTGAACGCCGACAATCACCGCCAGCGAAACGCATGCGGCCATACCGACTTGCGTGAGCTGGCTCGCCCAGGGCCGCACTTTCTGCCAGAACGGCATTTTGCTCCACTGCTGTGGCGCAGGCTGTGATTCAGGGATGAGCGGCGCAGCCTGTCGGGCGGGCTCATTTTCAATCGCCGCCATGACACGTGCGGAGATATCAAAATGAAGCGTTTCGCCGGTATCGCCGCGCAGGGTATCGCGAATGAGGTGATAGCTTTCCCAGGTTTGCTGTAACGCTTTGTCGTTTTCGACCGCGCTCAACAATTCGCTGTCCAGTGCTTCCCCATCCATTAAAGCGGAAAGTTTTTCTTTCTGCATGCTTAATACCTTTTCCAGTATCCCGCTATCGTCAACGCCTGATAAGCGGTTGAACTTTATTATCAATGGCTTCCCGCGCACGGAAAATGCGGGAGCGTACCGTACCGACCGGGCAATCCATAATAGCCGCTATCTCTTCATAGCTCAGGCCATCCAGCTCCCGCAACGTAATTGCCATGCGTAAATCTTCCGGGAGTGACTCTATGGTACGGAATACAATCTGTCTCAGTTCCTCAGACAACATTAAGTTCTCTGGGTTCGAAATTTCTTTCAACGCGCCGCCACTTTCGAAATTTTCCGCCTCGTTGGCATCCACATCACTGGACGGCGGACGGCGGCCCTGAGCCACTAAATAGTTTTTTGCCGTATTTACGGCGATACGGTAGAGCCAGGTATAAAATGCGCTGTCGCCGCGAAAAGAATCAAACGCGCGCCAGGCTTTAACAAAAGATTCCTGAACAACATCAGAGACGTCGCCTGAGGGGACATAGCGGGACACCAGATTCGCCACTTTATGCTGGTAGCGAATGACCAGTAAGTTAAAGGCTTTCTGATCTCCCTTCTGGACCCGTTCGACAAGGACCTGATCCGTTAACTGCTCGCTCATCCGAGGTAATGTCTCCCCAAACCTGAATTTCCACGCGTAATCGAAATGCCACCCGAACTCTGCACTGTGAGCAAGCAGAAGCTTAGAGCGCCGGTTGCCCGGAAAGTTCCGTTACGCCTTTGTTTTTGTGCGGCAATGGCGAACGCCAGTTCTACTCATTATATGTTCACAATCTGAATAACGGCCTGCCAGGGCTGTATTTTGTTGCACAGACCGCTTGCAGGGTAACGCAACACCACCATTTTTTCACCTTTAAATCCTGAGGATGCGCGGCGGTACGCAGCGTTTTGAGTATGCGTTTATGCGTTAAGTCAGAATCTCTCTCTCGTGTTTAGCGTTTACAACGCAGATTAAAAAAAGCGTGTTTGATTTCGCATTACGGTGCTATGCTGGCCAAACCTTGTTTAGTAAATTAAACACAACAATGAATAAGACACCTGAACTTCACTGTGATGTGCTGATTGTCGGCAGCGGTGCCGCCGGCCTTTCACTGGCGCTGCGCCTGGCGGAACATAGCCAGGTGATAGTATTGAGCAAAGGTCCGTTGAGCGAAGGCTCCACCTTTTATGCCCAGGGCGGTATAGCCGCGGTTTTTGACGAAACCGACAGCATCGCCTCGCATGTAGAGGACACGCTGATTGCAGGCGCTGGCCTGTGCGATCGCAGCGCCGTCGAGTTTGTCGCCAGCAACGCCCGCCACTGCGTGCAGTGGCTTATCGATCAGGGCGTGCTGTTTGATACCGAAGTGCAGTCGAACGGCGAAGAGAGCTACCACCTCACGCGTGAAGGCGGCCACAGCCACCGCCGCATTCTGCATGCGGCCGACGCCACCGGTAAGGCTGTCGCCACGACGCTGATAGATAAAGCGTTAAGCCATCCGAATATCCGCATCCTTGAGCGTCATAACGCCGTGGATTTGATTATCTCTGATAAAATCGGTCTGCCGGGCACGCGCCGTGTGGTGGGTGCCTGGATCTGGAACCGCAATAAAGAAGAAGTGGAAACCTGTCGCGCGAAAGCTGTGGTGCTTGCCACCGGCGGCGCGTCAAAAGTCTATCAGTACACGACCAACCCGGATATCGCCTCGGGCGACGGCATCGCGATGGCCTGGCGCGCCGGTTGTCGCGTTGCGAATCTCGAATTCAATCAGTTCCATCCAACCGCCCTGTTTCATCCCCAGGCGCGCAATTTTCTGCTGACCGAAGCGCTGCGTGGCGAAGGGGCTTATCTTAAACGCCCTGACGGCACCCGCTTTATGCCGGAGTTTGACGAGCGCGCCGAACTGGCACCGCGCGATATCGTGGCGCGCGCCATTGACCATGAAATGAAACGTCTCGGCGCCGACTGCATGTATCTCGACATCAGCCACAAACCGGAGGCGTTTGTCCGCCAGCACTTCCCGACGATTTATGAAAAGCTGCTGGGGCTTGGCATCGATCTCACTCGTGAACCGGTACCGGTGGTGCCCGCGGCGCACTACACCTGCGGCGGTGTGATGGTCGATGAGCACGGGCGCACCGATGTTGACGGGCTTTACGCCATCGGCGAAGTCACTTACACCGGATTGCACGGCGCGAATCGTATGGCCTCAAACTCGCTGCTGGAGTGTCTGGTTTACGGCTGGTCGGCGGCGGAAGATATCCGGCTGCGCCTGCCCTATGCGCGCGAGGTCAAAACCCTGCCCGCCTGGGACGAAAGCCGCGTGGAGCACCCGGACGAACTGGTAGTGTTACAGCATAACTGGCATGAGTTGCGGCTGTTTATGTGGGATTACGTGGGCATCGTGCGCACCACCAAACGGCTGGAGCGCGCGCTGCGACGCATTACGATGTTACAGCAGGAGATAGAAGAGTATTACGCCAACTTCCGCGTCTCCAATAACCTGCTGGAGCTGCGTAATCTGGTTCAGGTGGCGGAGCTTATCGTGCGCTGCGCCATGATGCGCAAAGAGAGCCGCGGGCTGCACTACACACTGGATTACCCGGAAACGTTGCCGGAATCCGGGCCGTCGGTGCTCGCCCCGCTGGTTCACATAAACAGGTAGAAAGCTTCCGTGAGCGCGCAATAGGCCGGTGAGTAGTGCTGATCCGGCCCGCGGATCAGTAAATCATCACAGAAGCATTCGCCAAGCGATGGGGAAAACGCCAGCAGCACCCGGTGCGGCAGTTTTCCTTCGTTTTCGGCCACATCGGTGCGTAGCCGCAAATGCCAGCCTTGTTCGCCGGCCAGACGGCTAAACGCTTCGCCGCTGCTTTCCGGTAACACCACGCAGAAAAACCCCTCTTCCGTAATTAACTGTGCCGCACAGGCGAGCAGCGTTCCGTGATCGAGCGTTGTAGTGTAGCGCGCCTGTTCACGGGCGGGCGTGGCGCAGGCGACGCCTTTGTCATAATAAGGCGGATTGCTGACGATAAGCTCGTAACGCTGCGTCTGCTGCTGCGTCCAGGTCTGAATATCGGCGCTATGCACCTGAATCCGCGCCGCCCACGGCGAGGCATCAATGTTTTCGCGCGCCTGCTCTGCGGCCTGGGCGTCAAGCTCGACGGCATCCAGCGTCACGGTATCATCCGTGCGCTGCGCCAGCATCAGCGTCAGCAAACCGCTGCCCGCCCCGATATCCAGCACGCGCTGCGCTTTTGCAACCGGCGCCCACGCCCCGAGGAGAATGCCATCAGTACCGACTTTCATCGCACAGCGGTCGTGCGCGACGAAAAATTGTTTGAAGGTAAAACCATTGCGGCGTAACGGGGTTTTTGGCTGCGACATCTTTAAGACCTGGTAACAAAACCGCTGTAGCATAGGCGAAAGCGCCGCCGGGGAAAAGGAGAAGCCGGGAAAGGGATGAACATTGGGCGCTGAACGTCTATAATCTGCGCCCCACACTGAGGTAGAAAATGACTGTAACCACTTTTTCCGAACTTGAACTAGATGACAGCCTGCTGGACGCGCTCCAGGAAAAAGGCTTCACCCGCCCGACCGCTATCCAGGCGGCCGCCATTCCGCCTGCGCTCGACGGGCGTGATGTGCTCGGTTCTGCGCCGACAGGCACCGGTAAAACGGCAGCTTATCTGTTGCCGGCGTTGCAGCATCTGCTCGACTTCCCTCGCAAAAAATCGGGGCCGCCGCGCATTCTTATCCTGACCCCGACCCGCGAACTGGCGATGCAGGTTGCAGAGCATGCGCGCGAACTGGCAAAGCATACGCATCTGGATATCGCCACGATCACCGGCGGTGTGGCTTATATGAATCACGCGGAAGTCTTCAGCGAAAACCAGGATATCGTGGTCGCCACGACGGGTCGTCTGCTGCAATACATTAAAGAAGAAAACTTCGACTGCCGCGCGGTGGAAACCCTCATCCTTGATGAAGCCGACCGCATGCTGGATATGGGCTTCGCGCAGGATATCGAAACTATCGCGGGTGAAACCCGCTGGCGCAAACAGACTTTGCTGTTCTCCGCCACGCTTGAAGGCGACGCGATTAAAGATTTCGCCGAACGCCTGCTGGAAGAGCCGGTGGAAGTCTCTGCGACGCCTTCCACACGCGAGCGCAAAAAGATCCACCAGTGGTATTACCGCGCCGATAACATCGAACACAAAACCGCGCTGCTGGTGCATCTGCTGAAACAGCCGGAAGCCACCCGCTCCATCGTGTTTGTGCGTAAACGCGAGCGTGTGCATGAGCTGGCGAACTGGCTGCGTGAAGCGGGCATCAATAACTGCTATCTCGAAGGCGAAATGGTGCAGGTGAAGCGTAACGAGGCGATTAAACGTCTGACCGACGGCCGCGTTAATGTGCTTATCGCCACCGATGTGGCCGCTCGTGGGATTGATATTCCGGATGTCAGCCATGTCTTTAACTATGACATGCCGCGCACCGCCGACACCTATCTGCACCGCATTGGCCGTACCGGTCGCGCAGGGCGTAAAGGCACCGCGATTTCGCTGGTTGAAGCGCACGACCATCTGCTGCTGGGCAAAGTGGGCCGCTACCTTAACGAACCGCTGAAAGCCCGCGTGATTGATGAACTGCGTCCGACCACGCGTGCGCCGAGTGAAAAGCTCACCGGCAAACCGTCCAAAAAAGCGCTCGCGAAACGCGAAGAGAAGAAAAAAGAGAAAGAAAAAGAGAAGCCGCGCGTGAAAAAACGTCACCGCGACACCAAAAACATCGGCAAACGCCGCAAGCCGAGCGGTAACGCGACAGCGTCATCCGAGAAGGCCGAGTGATAAAAAACCGCCAGCAGATGCTGGCGGTTTTTTTTACCCGACGGCGCGCCGCCGGTGAACGAGCGCCTGAACTTACAGGCTTTCGGTAAAGGTACGGGCAATCACGTCGCGCTGCTGTTCCGGGGTCAGCGAGTTAAAACGCACGGCGTAACCGGAAACACGGATAGTCAGCTGCGGATATTTTTCCGGGTGCTTAACGGCATCTTCCAGCGTTTCACGACGCAGCACGTTCACGTTCAGGTGCTGACCGCCTTCCACACGCACTTCCGGTTTGATTTCCATCGGAATTTCACGGTATTCGAACTGGCCAAGCTGGCTCACCGGCACGATGTCATCTTCATTGAAACCGGCTTTGGCGCAGACGCAGCGTGCTTCACCTTTTTCGTTATCGAGCAGCCAGAAAGAGTTCAGCAGACTGTCGTTTGCGGCTTTAGTAATCTGGATACCTGTGATCATAAGTTGCCTCCCTGTGGGCGAGTTTGATGCGTTCAGCCAGCAGGCGTCAAAACAGGCGGCTGGCTAATTGGTAAAACCAATGTTGTCTTATTGTTTTATATACCACCAAAGGGCGGTCATTCTTTGATTTAAATCAAAATAAACCACTCTCGCAATGTGGGTATAACATAAAGGAATTGCTTTACATCAACTTAGCGCTTTCCTGAACCTTCGGGAATTTTGTAAATCTGCGTCACGCACGGCCCGGTTTTGTTCTTCGGAAATAAGGCGTTAAGCTTAGGAAACAGAAAATCGCAGGAGAGCGAGATGACCGATAAACTGACCTGGCACGACGTGCTGGCTGATGAAAAAGAAAAGCCTTACTTCAAAAAGATCCTGACCACTGTCGCCGCCGAGCGTGAGGCAGGCGTCACCATCTATCCGCCGCAGAAAGATGTATTTAACGCCTTCCGCTTTACCGAGCTTGGCGATGTGAAAGTGGTGATCCTGGGCCAAGACCCTTATCACGGACCAGGGCAAGCGCATGGTCTCGCCTTTTCGGTGCGTCCGGGCGTCGCGCCGCCGCCATCGCTGGTGAACATGTATAAAGAGCTGGAGCAATCGGTGCCGGGTTTCACCCGCCCTTCTCACGGTTATTTAGAAAGCTGGGCGCGCCAGGGCGTGATGCTGCTTAATACTGTGTTGACGGTACAGGCCGGCAAAGCGCATTCGCACGCCAATCTGGGCTGGGAGACGTTCACCGATAAAGTGATCTCGCTGATTAACGAACATCGCGAAGGCGTAGTGTTTCTGCTCTGGGGCTCACATGCGCAGAAGAAAGGCGCGATTATCGACCGCAACCGCCACCATGTGTTGCAGGCGCCGCACCCGTCGCCGCTCTCCGCGCATCGCGGTTTCTTCGGCTGCGGCCATTTCGTCAAAACGAATCAGTATCTGGAAAGCCGTGGCGAAGCGCCCATCGACTGGATGCCCGTTCTGCCGGAAAACGCCCAATAAAAAACCTCCCGCAGGAGGTTTTAACGTTTATCACGCCAGCGTTACGCTGGCGTTTTTTTACGCTTTATTCTGACGCCACCACTCGGCGAGCAGAACGCCGGTCGCGACAGAAACGTTCAGGCTTTCTACATTGCCGGTGCCGTCGATGGAGAGGCTTAAATCAGCATTCGCCTGCGTCGCTTCAGAAATACCTTCGCTTTCCTGGCCCAGCACCAGCACCATTTTCTTCGGCAGCGTCGCTTTAAAGAGCGGCGTACCTTTATGGCTGGAAGTGGTCACGATGGCGTAACCGGCAGCGCGGAACTGCGCCAGCGCGTCGCTGAAGCTGTCGCCGGTGATCGGCTCGACATGCTCGGCACCGCCTTCTGCGGTACGCACCGCCGCGCCGGATTCCAGCAGCGAGGCGTCCTGCACGACCACGCCTTTCACGCCGAAGTGCGCGCAGCTGCGCACGATAGCGCCGAGGTTATGCGGGTTGCCCACATCTTCCAGCGCCAGCACGCAATCTTCATCGCCCGCTTTGCTCAGCCACTGATCAACGCTCGCGCCGCTGCGTTTTTTAATCAGGAAGCAGACGCCGCCGTGATGCTCGGTGCCGGAAGCTTTGGTGAGCTCCGCGTCATCCACCACGTGATACGCTTTGCGGTTCGCCGCCATCCAGCGCAGCGCTTCTTTAAAGCGCGGGGTCACGCTCTGGATAAACCAGGCGCGAACGATAGATTCCGGACGGCTCTGGAACAGCGCCTGACAGGCGTTTTCGCCATAGACGCGGGTCTCTTCGGCGCGCTGACGGCGCAGCACTTCCGGATCGATAAAACTTTTGCCGCTGATGCCGCCGTGATCCGGCTTCGCTGGCGCTTCTGCGCCCGGCGCGCGGGATACGGTGCGCCACGGTGACGCCTCACGATCGCCGTCGCGGTCACGGCCACGGCTGCGTTCACGGTCAGACGGTCTGTCACTGCGCGCAGCACGACGACCGCCTTCCGGTTTACCGTTGCCAGCGGGACGACCGCCGCCTTTTCCGGTACGCGGGTTTGAGCTGCGTTTGTCCGTATTTTCATCACTGCGGACATACATCACTTTGACCTTGCCGCTCTTGCCTTTAAATTCGTCGTTCATGTCTTTCTCCACCTGCGCTGCGCGAAGCGCGCAGATTACCCGATGTGTCCGCGCTTAGCCATTCTTTCGCGCAAAAGCTAATAACTATTGTACTCATTGGATAAAACGGTTTGAGCCTCGAAACATTCTTGCAGATACTGGATAACATTATCGAAACATAGCCGACGTTTCCGCGTCGGTTTCTGTCACCTGCAACCCAGAGGTTAGCTATGAATACCGTTTGTGCCGCTTGCCAGACTGTCAATCGCGTGGATGAAGAGCGTATTGAAGACGGCGCGAAGTGCGGCCGCTGTGGCCACGCGCTGTTTGACGGCGATGTGATTAACGCCACCAGCGAAACGCTGGATCAGCTGCTTAAAGATGACCTGCCGGTAGTGATTGATTTCTGGGCGCCGTGGTGCGGCCCGTGCCGTAGCTTTGCGCCGATCTTTGAAGATGTCGCCGAAGAGCGCAGCGGCAAAATACGCTTTGTAAAAGTGAACACCGAGGCCGAGCCGGAGCTGAGCGCGCGTTTTCGCATTCGCAGCATCCCGACCATCATGATGTTCAAAAACGGACAGCTGGTGGATATGCTCAACGGTGCCGTGCCAAAAGCGCCGTTCGATACCTGGCTGAACGAAGCGACGAACGAAGCCGTATAACGTCTGCCGCGGGGCGCGTCTTGTGCCCCGCGATTCCCTCTGCGACAATGGCGTTTTTGCCGACTTCCCATGACTGAAAACGCCGTCCTTCGCCTGCGCGCCGAGCGCCTGGCACGCGCCACCCGCCCTTTTCTCGCCCGTGGTAACCGCATTAAGCGCTGCCAGCGTTGCCTGCTGCCGTTACGTCACTGCTTATGCGATACGCTGCAACCGCAACCGGCCCGCAGCCGTTTCTGTCTGGTGATGTTTGATACCGAGCCGATGAAGCCCAGCAATACCGGCAGGCTTATCGCCGATATTCTGCCTGATACGGAGGCGTTTCAGTGGTCGCGCACCGAGCCGCCCGCAGCGCTTCTTGAACTCGTGGCAAGCCCTGACTATCAGCCCGTGGTGGTGTTTCCGGCGTCTTACGCCGATGCCGGACGCGACGTGCTGACCGCCCCGCCGCGTACTGGCAAGCCGCCGCTTTTTATTATGCTCGACGGCACATGGACCGAAGCGCGCAAAATGTTTCGCAAAAGCCCTTATCTTGACGCGCTGCCGGTGATGTCGGTGGATTTAACGCGGGTATCGGCCTATCAGCTGCGCGAAGCGCACGCCGACGGGCAGTACTGCACGGCAGAAGTGGCGATAGCGCTGCTGGACGGCGCGGGCGATACCGCGGCGGCGCAGGGATTAAGCGATCACTTTGCGCTGTTTCGCGAGCGCTATCTGGCCGGTAAACCACATCATCAGGGCAGCGTCACAGCAGCGCAGGCAGAAAGCGTTTAAAATCATCAGGTCACTTCGACGCCGGAGGAAATGATGAGCCAACGTGGCCTGGAAGCGCTGTTACGTCCCAAATCCATCGCCGTCATCGGCGCATCGATGAAACCCGACAGAGCCGGTTTTCTGATGATGCGCAATCTGCTGGCGGGCGGTTTTAGCGGGCCGGTTCTGCCGGTGACGCCTGCCTGGAAAGCGGTGTGCGGCGTGCTGGCCTGGCCGGATGTCGCAAGCCTGCCGTTTACGCCCGATCTCGCGGTGCTGTGTACCCACGCAAAGCGCAACCTGGCGCTGCTGGAGGCGCTCGGCGAGAAAGGCTGTAAAACCTGCCTGGTGCTCTCATCGCCCCCGGAACAACACGCCGAACTACTGGCCTGCGCGGCGCGCTTTCAAATGCGCCTGCTCGGCCCGAACAGTCTGGGGCTGCTGGCGCCGTGGCAGGGTCTTAACGCCAGTTTTTCGCCAGTGCCGATCCGCAAAGGCAAGCTCGCGTTTATTTCGCAGTCCGCTGCCGTTTCAAACACGATTCTCGACTGGGCGCAGCAGCGCCAGCTCGGCTTCTCCTGGTTTATCGCGCTGGGCGACAGCCTGGATATCGACGTCGATGAACTGCTCGATTACCTGGCCCGCGACAGTAAAACCAGCGCCATTCTGCTCTACCTGGAGCACCTGAGCGACGCCCGGCGCTTTGTCTCCGCCGCCCGTAGCGCCTCACGCAATAAACCTATTCTGGTGATTAAGAGCGGACGCAGCCCCAGCGCGCGTCGCCTGCTGAATACCCACGCCGGGCTGGACACGGCCTGGGATGCGGCAATCCAGCGCGCCGGTCTGCTGCGCGTGCAGGATACCCATGAGCTGTTCTCGGCGGTGGAAACCTTAAGCCATATGCGCCCGCTGCGCGGCGAGCGACTGATGATTGTCAGCAACGGCGCCGCTCCTGCCGCGCTGGCGCTCGACGAACTCTGGCGGCGACAGGGAAAACTCGCCACGCTCGATGACGCCATGCTGACGCGGCTGCAGCAGCAGTTGCCGGAAGGCATCCACGCCGAGAACCCGCTCGACCTGCGCGATGACGCCACGCCCGCGCGGTATCTGAAAGCGATCGAAGCACTGCTGGACAGCCACGATTTCGACGCGCTGATGGTTATCCACTCGCCGAGCGCCGCCGCGCCCGGCAGCGAGAGCGCCCGCGCACTGATCGATCTCTTTAACCGCCACCCGCGCGGCAAATATGTGACGCTGATTACCAACTGGGGCGGTGAGTTCTCTTCCCAGGAGGCGCGTCATCTGTTCAGCGAAGCGGGTATTCCCACCTATCGCACGCCGGAAGGCGCAGTCACCGCCTTTATGCATATGGTGGAGTATCGCCGCAACCAGAAACAGCTGCGGGAAACCCCGGCGCTGCCCGCTACGCTCCCGGCGGATACCGCTCAGGCGCACCAGCTGTTGCAGCAGGCGTGCGCCGAGGGCGTGACGCAGCTCGATACTCATGAAGTGCGCCCGATTCTGGAGGCTTATGGCCTGCACACGCTGCCGACATGGATAGCGGGCGACAGCGCCGAGGCGGTGCATATCGCGGGAGAGATTGGCTACCCGGTGGCGCTGAAGCTGCGCTCGCCGGATATTCCGCATAAATCTGAAGTTCAGGGGGTGATGCTTTATCTGCGCACCGCTCACGAAGTACAGCGCGCGGCGGACGCGATGCTCGACCGGGTGAAAATGACCTGGCCGCAGGCGCGCATTCACGGCCTGCTGGTGCAGAGCATGGCGAACCGCGCTGGCGCGCTGGAGCTGCGGGTGGTGGTTGAGCACGACCCGGTCTTCGGGCCGCTGATTATGCTGGGCGAAGGCGGCGTCGAGTGGCGTCCTGAGGCGCAGGCCGCCGTCGCGCTGCCGCCGCTGAACATGAATCTGGCGCGTTATCTGGTGATTCAGGCAATCAAGAGCGGCAAAATTCGCGGGCGTAGCGCGCTGCGTTCCCTGGATATCGCAGGCTTAAGCGAGCTGCTGGTGCAGGTGTCTAACCTGGTAGTGGATTGCCCGGAAATCGCGCGTCTGGATATTCATCCGCTGCTCGCCTCCGGCAGCGATTTTACGGCGCTGGACGTCACGATGCAGCTTGCGCCCTTTAGCGGTGATGCAGACGCGCGGCTGGCGGTTCGCCCCTATCCGCACCGTTTAGAGGAGTGGGTGACGCTGAAGAACGGCGAGCGCTGCCTGTTCCGCCCTATTCTTCCCGAAGATGAACCCCAGCTACAACGCTTTATCTCGCAGGTGACGAAAGAAGATCTTTATTACCGTTACTTTAGCGAGATCAATGAATTTACCCATGATGATTTAGCCAATATGACCCAGATCGACTACGATCGAGAAATGGCTTTTGTGGCGGTACGTCAGCAGACAGGCAGTGAGGAAATTATCGGCGTTACCCGCGCCATTTCCGATCCGGATAATATCGACGCCGAGTTCGCGGTTCTTGTCAGATCCGATCTTAAAGGCCTCGGCCTCGGGCGTCGGCTGCTGGAAAAATTGATAGCCTACACGCGCGATCATGGTTTATCGCGGCTGAATGGCATTACCATGCCGCATAACCAGGGGATGGTGGCGCTGGCCCGCAAGCTTGGCTTTAGCGTCGATATTCAGCTGGATGAAGGCATCGTTGCCCTGAGCCTGGCGCTGGCAAAACCTGCCGATTCGTGAGTAAGGTACTGGAAATGTTGACCACTTTTTTGGACAGTAATGGTATTATCGTCCGCTTCCGTCGTCTGCATTGCACAGAAGACCATCCACTTCAGAGAAGATATGCACTGTGATGTTGTCAAAATTTAAACGCAACAAACATCAACAACACCTTGCCCAACTACCGAAGCTTTCTCAGTCAGTTGATGATGTCGCGTTCTGTTTCGCGCCCGCCGATTTCCGCAAACAGCTCCTGGAAAAGATAGCGACGGCGACCACGCGTATCTGCATCATCGCGCTCTACCTTGAGCAGGACGATGGCGGCAAAGGCGTGTTGTCGGCACTTTATGAAGCCAAGCGTCAACGCCCGGAGCTTGACGTCAGCGTCCTGGTGGACTGGCATCGCGCGCAGCGCGGACGCATCGGCGTGGAAGCCTCGAACACTAACGCCGACTGGTATTGCCGCATGGCGCAGGAAAACCCGGACGTCAGCGTGCCGGTCTACGGCGTGCCGGTGAATACCCGCGAGGCGCTGGGCGTGCTGCATTTCAAAGGCTTTATCATCGATGATTGCGTGCTCTACAGCGGCGCGAGCCTGAACGACGTGTATCTGCACCAGCACGATAAATATCGCTATGACCGCTACCATTGCATCCGTAACGCGAAGCTTGCCGACGTGATGTTTGACTGGGTGCGCACGCAGTTAATGAATGGCCACGCGGTGAATCGTCTCGACGATCCGAACCGTCCAAAAAGCCCGGAAATCAAAAACGACATCCGCCAGTTCCGTCATCTGCTGCGCGATGCCGCGTACCATTTTCAGGGCGATGCCGATAACGATCAGCTGGCCGTGACGCCGCTGGTGGGGCTTGGCAAATCGAGCCCGCTGAATAAAGCCATTTTTCACCTGATGCCCTGCGCCGAAGAGAAGCTGGTCATCTGTACGCCGTACTTTAACCTGCCCGCGGTGCTGGTGCGTAATATCATCCAGCTTCTGCGCGACGGCAAAAAAGTGGAAATCATCGTCGGCGATAAAACGGCGAACGACTTCTATATTCCGGAAGATCAGCCGTTTAAGATCATCGGCGCGCTGCCTTATCTCTATGAGATCAACCTGCGCCGTTTCTTAAGCCGTCTGCAGTATTACGTCAACACCGATCAACTGGTGGTGCGTCTGTGGAAAGATGGTGATAACAGCTATCACCTGAAAGGCATGTGGGTCGACAATGAATGGATGCTGCTGACCGGCAACAACCTTAACCCGCGCGCCTGGCGTCTCGATCTGGAAAACGCGATTCTTATCCACGATCCGAAGCAGCAACTGGCTTCCCTGCGCCAGCGTGAACTTGCCGAAATCCGCACCCATACCACGGTGGTAAAACACTATCGCGACCTGCAAAGCATCGCCGATTACCCGGTAAAAGTGCGCAAGCTTATCCGCCGCCTGCGCCGTATCCGTATCGACCGGCTGATTAGCCGCATTCTCTGACGCCTGTCGCTTAACGAAGCCCTGCCATGCAGGGCTTTTTTATGGAGAACGCTATGCGCGCCTTTCTGCTTTCGTTAGTTGTCACACTTACCGGCTGTAGCCATATGGCGCAGGATAGCTGGGCAGGCCAGGATAAAGCCCAGCACTTTTTAGGCTCAGCGCTGCTCGCCGCCACCGGGAATGAATATGCCCAGCGGCAAGGGCATTCCCCGGATCGTTCCGCCGCGTTTGGGTTGATGTTTTCGGTTTCTCTTGGCGCAACGAAAGAGCTATGGGACAGCCGCCCGGCGGGGAGCGGCTGGAGCTGGAAAGATCTGGCGTGGGACGTGGCGGGCGCCAGCGCTGGTTACGCGGTCTGGCAGATGGCAGAACACTAAAGCCGCATGCCTTTTCCTTTGCGGTGGAGCTTCAGCGAAACCAGAAACGCGACGGCACCCATCGCCGAGACATACCAGAAAAACGCCGTTTCTGAGCCCAGCGATTTCAGCGACAGCGCCACATATTCCGCCGAGCCGCCAAAAAGCGCGTTGGCAACTGCGTAAGAAAGCCCGACGCCCAGCGCGCGCACCTGCGCGGGAAACATCTCCGCCTTCACGATGCCGCTGATTGAGGTATAGAAACTGACAATCAGCAGCGCCAGCATCACCAGCCCGAACGCCGCGAGCGGCGAACTGACATTTTGCAGCGCCATCAGGATCGGCACGGTACAGAGCGTGGCAAGCGCGCTGAAGCAGAGCATCGAACTGCGACGGCCAATTTTATCCGACAGCGCCCCGAAGAACGGCTGCAGCACCATAAATGCGAAGAGCGCGGCGGTCATCACCATACTCGCGGTATTCGCATGCATTCCCGCCGTGTTGACGAGATATTTCTGCATATAGGTCGTAAACGTATAAAAACTCAGCGAACCGGCGGCGGTAAACCCGAGGACCATGATGAACGCCCGACGGTTGCGCCAGAGACCTTTCAGCGAGCCCGCCTCTTTCAGCGCGCGCGTCTCCTGCTGCGAGGTTTCATCAAGCGAGCGACGCAGCCACAGCGCCACCACCGCCAGCACCGCGCCCAGCGCGAAGGGAATGCGCCAGCCCCAGGCGCGCAGAGCGTCATCTGACAAAATCTGTTGCAGCACGACGACAACCAGCAGCGCCATTAACTGCCCGCCGATAAGCGTCACGTACTGGAATGACGCATAAAATCCTTTGCGCCCTTCGATAGCCACTTCGCTCATGTAAGTCGCGCTGGTGCCATATTCACCCCCGACCGACAGCCCCTGGAACAGGCGCGCCACAAGTAACAGCAGCGGCGCCCAGGTGCCAATCACTGCGTAACCCGGCAGGCAGGCAATGACCAGCGAGCCGAAACACATCATACACACAGAAATCAGCATGGAGGTTTTACGGCCATGTTTATCGGCGATGTAACCAAAGAGCCAGCCGCCGATGGGGCGCATCAGAAAGCCTGCGGCGAAGATGCCTGCCGTTTGCAGAAGCTGTGTAGTGCTGTTGTCAGAGGGGAAAAAGATATGCGCGAAGTAGAGCGAACAAAAGGAGTAGACGTAGAAATCAAACCACTCGACGAGGTTGCCAGACGAGGCACCGACAATCGCCCAGACACGTCGGCGGGTATCGCTGGAAGTCAGTGACGGTTTATCTGTCCGGGCGGTAACTTCGGTCATGTCTCTCTCCTTTTTAAATCCGCGGCTTGTACTCCGGGGCAATTAGCAGGCTATAAAATATCATGTTAATTATATGTTAATAGCATTTCCGTGAGGAGGCGGGGAATTTACGCGTCGTTAGCCCCACTTTTCCTGATGGGCTTTTTTACGCCGCAGATAATCTTCATCTGCCCGGATGCGATCCCACCACCCTTTAAAGACTTTTGCCGCCGCCGCTTTAGTCGGATCGTTGCCGCGCGGATTCAGGTTACGGTCGGCGTCATATTTTTTGCCGTCTTTATAATTGGCGTAGCGACGCGCGCGGGTGTATCCCATCTGAATGAACTTGCGCGCCATATCCATCCCGACAAAATCGTCCTTTTCACGGTACTCTTCAAACAACTGATAGATTTTTTCTGCCGAGGCTCTGGCGCTCTCTTCGTCTTTATAGCGCCAGTACGGGAGGATTTCGCTTTTATACGGCTCAACCAATAAGACGCCCTGTTCGCCACGCCCGACCTGATACCGTTCCGGGTGCGCGCGAAAGTCGATGCTGTCGAAGTCCTGCTGATAATCAAAAGGCTTTGTGGCCACGATAATGCCTCCTGTAATGCGTTTCGTATAACCATAGCAGGCTTCAGAGAACTCCCGCTTTTCGCTTACCGCCATGAAGTGGACTACCCTTCAACAGGTTAGCTTTTCGAGCGCAGCTCAGGATTTATGCGCACACTCACCTGACGCGAGGCACGATAATGACCAAAAAAACGAGCGACTTTTTTGTAGAACGACTGAAAGCCTGGGGCGTAACCCGGATTTACGGCTACCCCGGCGACGGGATTAACGGCGTACTGGGCGCGTTGCAGCGCGCCGATAAAGCTGGCGACGGCATTGAATTTATCCAGGTGCGCCATGAAGAGATGGCGGCATTTATGGCCTGCGCACATGCGAAATTTACGGGCGAGCCGGGTGTTTGCCTCTCAACAGGCGGTCCTGGCGCCACACATCTGCTGACTGGCCTGTATGACGCGCAGATGGATCATATGCCGGTTATCGCGATTGCAGGCCAGGCGGAAACGACCGCCCGCGGCGCGACCTATCAGCAGGAACTGAATCTGGATCGCGTCTTCAGCGATGTGGCGAGCTTTGTTCAGGAGGCGGCGACGCCCGCGCAGTTGCGTCATCTGGTGGATCGCGGCGTGCGGATCGCGAAAGCGAATAATGGCGTGACGGTGCTGATCCTGCCCAAAGATCTTCAGGATGAGCCCTGGCAGGAGCCGCAGCACGCGCATGGCTTCACGCATTCCGGGCCCGGCTATCAGCGCCCGCACGTGATCCCGCATCAGTACGATCTTCAGCGCGCCGCGGATATTCTTAACGACGGCAAAAAAGTCGCGATCCTGATAGGCGCGGGTGCGCGCGAAGCGGCGGTGGAAGTGGTACAGGCGGCAAACCTGCTCGGTGCGGGTGTTGCTAAAGCGTTGCTTGGCAAAGATGTATTGCCAGATGATGCGCCGTTTGTGACGGGCTGTATTGGCCTGCTTGGCACCGAGCCGTCGTGGGATCTGATGCAGGGCTGCGATACACTCCTGATGATTGGCACCGGCTTCCCGTGGACGGAATTCCTGCCGAAAGAAGGTCAGGCTCGGGCGGTGCAGATAGATATCGATGCCTCAATGCTTGGTCTGCGTTACCCGACAGAGGTAAATTTGCATGGCGATGCCGTGAGCACGTTACAGGCGCTGCTTCCTCTGCTCAAGCGTAAAGAAGACCGCAGCTGGCAGGAGAAAATCGCGGTTTCCGTCAAAGCGTGGTGGGAGAAAATCGAAGAACGCGCAATGGCGAAAGCGACGCCGGTCAACCCGCAGCGCGTGGTGTGGGAGATGTCGCCATTGCTGCCGGAGAACGCGATAGTCACCTCAGATTCCGGCTCATGCGCCAACTGGTTTGCGCGGGATTACAGAGTGAAGCAGGGCCAGCGGGCGTCGCTCTCGGGCGGTCTGGCGTGTATGGGCGCGGCAGTGCCATATGCCATTGCCGCGAAATTCGCTTTCCCGGAAAAACCCGTCGTGGCGCTGGTGGGCGATGGCGCGATGCAGATGAATAATCTCGCGGAACTGATTACTATCCAGAAATACTGGCAGCGTTGGTCCGATCCGCGGTTGATCGTCTGCGTATTTAATAACCAGGATCTGAATCAGGTAACGTGGGAGCAGCGCATTATGGAAGGCAACCCGCGCTTTGCCGCGACGCAGGATGTTCCGGACGTGCCCTATGCGCAGTTTGCGGAATCAATCGGGCTGAAAGGGATTTATGTAGATTCGCCGGAAGAACTTCAGGCCGCCTGGCAGCAGGCGCTGGCGGCCGATCGTCCGGTCGTACTGGAAGTGAAAACCGATCCGGAAGTGGCACCGCTGCCACCGCATATTAGCTTCGCCCAGGCGAAAGGGTTTATGTCATCCATGGCGAAAGGCGATAAATCGGCGGGTAAGGTAATTGCGGATACCGCGCATCAGGTGATGAATACCGTCCTGCCGGGTAAAAAATAGTAACGCGTCGGCTCCTCAGGCAAGCTGAGGAGCCTTTTCTCTTACTTGCGCAGTAATTTTTGCAGCCGCTGCTGCTGCCATTGTTCAATCCAGCCCCGTAGTAAGAATAAACGCAGGCCTTTCACTACCAGTAATCCACCCCAAATGAGCATCACCCATAATGACCAGTGACTTTCCGACGCTGTAAAACGGTTAATCAGGAAAAGCCCAACGCAAACCACCACGGCAGTGGACAGGCTGCGATAAAAGTGTCGCTCCTCATCCAGACGCCTGCGGGCAGTGGATACCGCTTCATCCAGAGGGCCCGCAGCCTGTAGCGGCGCGCTCGTTAATTCTTCTACGCGCGTTTCAAAAACAGCGGCCAGCGCGCTTAACGTTTCGAGCGAGGGCGGCTCGCCTTTTTCTATGCGCTGAATAGTGCGAACGCTGACCGAGGAGAGTTCTGCCAGTTGCTCCTGAGACCAGGCGCGAGCGAGGCGAAGCGCGCGGATGCGGTTTTCGATTTGCATAACTGTGACCTTCTTTATGAGAAATGTGGCAGACAGTATTGCGCTCTGCTGGTAAAAACCGCCACGACACGGGCCTGACAGAGACATGACAGTAAGGCGACACGCTGCTGACATAGCTTCACAGGCTGAAAATCAGAATATGACGTGGCCGCAGATTGAGCAAGATCGGGGCTTTTTGTAAGCGGGGTATGGATGGATTTAATGTAGCAACCCTGATGTGCGTAGCGTCGGGGTTCTGTTGCGAAGCTTGATTCTGGTGAAAGGGTTTAAACACGAGGCGATCGCGAAAATCATGCTGTTCCGGGAGGGTGCCGG